>OLNU01000251.1_pt1 | contig 53708 bp, 42 predicted proteins | sample 1672241 | NCBI WGS metagenome assembly OLNU01 (sample SAMEA3136663, study PRJEB25190) | human gut metagenome | biome: human gut; feature: human-associated habitat; material: faeces | place: Austria | collected 2013 | reverse complement strand
AGTATCATGCAGCAGGAGCTGGGCGAGCTTGACCCGGAATGGAGCCTAGAACAGAAGGCGGCGTATTCCGCGCTGGAAAGCGAATTTGAACTGGGCGGCGCCGACGAGGACGTCAACCTCCTGCCGGGGGAAGACGACATCCCGCGCGAGGAGGCCGTGCAAATCGCCAAAGATGCGATTCAGGCGGCGTTCGGCTTTACGGATGAGCAGATGGAAAACGCCGCGCTGTGGGAACTGAGCTTTTTGGTGCACCGCTCGGAGCTGGGCGTGAAGCCGCCGTATTATTCCGTGTGCCTTGCGATTTGCGACGAGGCGAATGTGTGGAAAGCCGAATACGCGGCCATTTCCGGCGCGGGCGAGGTGCTCACGAGCGCGGACGGTTACCTTGCCGTGGAATCTCCGCAGGAAGCGGCGGCGGCGCTTCATACGATTGCGTATTACCAGTCGGATGCGTTCGATCAGGACAGAGCGCGCGAGCTGGCGCGCCATGGGCAGACGATCACGGCGATTGAGCCGCAGATCGTCACATGGGAGAATCAGCGGATTGACGAGCTGCTGACCCTGCAAAACGAAACGGTTTTGGTTGCGGGGCGGGAAATGGCGGAAAACAACCGGGATACGCGCCGGGTGTTCGCCGCCTGCATAAACGAAGATGGAGAGACGATCTGGCGCGCGACCCTCGACGCGCAGGAGAACGAACAGTGCAGCGTTACCGGCGCGATGCAGTTGGAGGACGGCCGGATTCAGCTGATGCTCAACCGAATCCGCGAGGTGAACCATGAGTTTGAATACGATCTCTATGAACTGGCGACGCTGAGCGAGGACGGGAAGCTGCTGGACAGGCGGCGGCTTCCGTCGGCCAGCGCGCTCAGCGGGCTGGATGCGGGCAGTCAGGAGGTTCTTTTCTGCGATCCGGGTCACGGCGGGCTGATCGTCAGCGGCTCGGTCGGAACGAAAAACACGCCGTTTTATGCGCAGGTGGATGATCGCGGCGACGTGGTTTTTCATCTGGATATGCGCGAGACGGTCACGGGTCTGTACGCGACGCGGGACGGTTATGCGCTCGTCGGTTGGGACAAGGCCGAGCAGAGAACGTGGATGGCTTTTTATGACATGCAGGGGCAGAAAATCCGGGAAGCCGAAGCGGATGCGCTGCCCGCGGGCTTCCATGTGACGAGCCTGTACCCGCAGGCGGATGGCACGATGTGGGCGGCGGATGATTCGCTGACAGCGGCGGAGGTACAGAAGCTGCTCCGCCTGGATGAAAACGGGCGCGTCATGGAGGAATATGCCATGAATGAGAACATGGGCGCGTCGGCGTTTCAGGAGGCCTTTATGCGCGTTGGCGGCACGGTTGCCCTGCTCAACCGCCATAAAACGAGCAGAGACGAGCAGACGAGCGCCACCCATTGCGGATTGATGGTTCTTCGAAACGGCAGGATGGAGGAAGTGTATGTGCGCGGCATGGATTGGAGCAACCTCGATTTCAGCCGCCCCAAGGCGGCGGCATTTTCTCCGGAGAGCCGCAAGGTGTTCATATTCCAGCTCGGCGGACAGGACTATATCGCCGAAACGGGCGGACGTACTCCGGTTCTGTCTCAATGGGCGATTGTAGAATTGCCGGAATAAGCGAAACCCCTTCCGATCCTGTGGGTCGGAAGGGGTTTTGTCTGCGCGGCGAACGCATCGACGGGCGAAGGAGAGCGCGCGAGGTGGGGCGGGCGCGCAATGCGCGCCCCTACGGTACGGGCACAAAAAAAGAAGGCTCATTCGCCTTCCGGTTTGATATCCGATTGTTTATCGCTCTGCGCCACGACGCGGCAAAGCTCGAGCATCAGCCGCTGGGACGCGGACGAGCAGCCGTTGGCGATTGCGGCGACGCTCTGGCCGAGCGATTCCGAACCGCGGCTCGGGCGCTGGGAAAAATCCTCCCCGATCATGCAGCCGTTGAGCAGGGCGGACAGCGAAACGTCGAGGACGGAAGCAATCTGCGCCAGCATCTCCAGCGAAATCGGGCGTTCGCCCCGCTCCAGACGGCCGAAATGAAGCTGGGAAATTTTCAGGCGGTCGGCGGCTTCCTCCTGCGTGATGTCAAGCGCGGTGCGCGCGGCGCGGATGTTGCGGCCGATGGCCTTGAACGAAACGAGCATGTCAAGTTCCTCCCGGGCAGATTGATGATATAAATATCATATCCCGAAAGGCTCAAAATGAACACGTCCCATTGTGTCAGATCATGTCAGCGTGGATGGAAAGGCGGCGAGATTATTTTGCAAATCGGGAGGCGCAGGGCGGGAGGGCGCGTTTTGCGCGTCACAGGCTCAGCAGAATGTGGGCGCTGAACACGCCGTCCTTCGCGGCGATGGAGAGCGTGCCGTTGTGGCGCTTGACCGTTGCGGCGACGGAGGCCAGACCGACGCCGTGATCCTTTTTATGCGAGGTGGGCAGGCCGTTTGGGGCGAAGGCGATTTCACCGACATAGCCGTTTTCCACGGACAAGCCGAGCATCGCGCCGCCGATCATGCCGGAAACCACCCGAACCTCCCGCGCCTCGACGGGCAGGGCGCAGACGGCGCGCAGCGCGTTTTCCAGCAGATTGCCCAGCATCATGCACAGATCGACCTCGTCGAGCGGCAGGCGCTCGGGCAGATCGAGCCGCCAGGATATCCGCGTGTTCTGGGTCTCGGCGATGCGCTGATAGTGGCCGGCAATCGCGTCCAGCGCGGCGTTGGCGCAGAGCATCGTGTGCGGGGAGGCCAGCCGCCCCTCGTATTCGGCCAGATAGTCGTTCAGCTTGTCGTATTTCTTCGCCTCGCTCAGTCCGGCAATCACGTGCAGATGCTGGCGGAAATCGTGACGGAGCTGCCGGGTCGCGTCCATGTGCTCGCGCAGCTCGCGGTAGCGCGTGTTCTCCATGCTCAAAAGCTGGTTCTGCGCGTGCAGCTCGGCGGACTCGCTCATCTTTCGGGTGGTGAGGTAGACGAAGTAATAAAACCAGAACAGAAGGCTCAGAAAGCTGATGAGCAGCACGATGCTGATTTCCCGCACGCGCCCGGTCAGCACGACGGCGGGGTATATCGGCGTCATCCAGATGAACAGGCCGGTCAGAAACAGCGGCGCGACGAACAGCGCGCGCCAGATGGCGCTGAAGCTGACGTTGCAGAGCATCCAATGAATTTTCCTGCGAAAGAGCAGCGAAAAAACCAGCAGAACGGCGAACGTGAGGGCCAGACCGATCAGCCCGGAGGGGAGTGTGAACACCGGCTGGTCGTTGTGCAGCTCGAGCGGCGCGCAGAGATAGCAGCTCAGCGTGGCGGAAAAGGAGACGAGCATCGTGGCGGTGAAAAAGACGAACAGCGCCTTGGACGGCGGCAGCGCGACCGATTTCAGATAGAGCAGCAGGAAGAGCAGCAGGGCGGGGAACAGCAGCGCGTTGACGGAAAGCTGAAAGCGGCAGCAGGCCAGCGCGCCGATTCCGACGAACGCCGTGACGCCCAAAGCGCCGAACGCGGCGAGCTTTTTGAGCGGCAGGCGCAGAAAGCCGGAAAGCGGCAGATAGCACAGCAGCGCGAACGGACAGCAGATGGCCAACTTGGCGGCATAGCGGGCGAAAAACATGGCCGTTACCCCCTTTTCATGCGCTTGATCTGGTATTCGGAGAAGCGGTTGACTAAATCGAGCCGGTTGCGCTGGCGCAGGGGGAAGCGCAGGCCGTCGGTCAGCAGGATGCTGTCGCCGTCGAGCTTGAGCGCCTCGTCCATGTTGACGAGCACGCCGCGGTTGCAGGGCAGAAAGCGCTCGTCCCCGCGCAGGGCGGCCTCCAATTCGGCGAAGGTCTGCGAGCTTTTCAGGCATGCGCCGGAAACCGTGAAGATGTCCAGCGCGTGCCCGTGGGAGGTGACGGCGACAATCTGCCCGTGCGGCAGGCGGATGGTCTGGCGCGGCAGGTGGATTTCGACGAGCTGCTCGCTCTCCTCCATCAGCCGAATCGCCCCGGAAAGCACGTGATCGAGCCGGGCGGCGCTGTAAGGCTTCACCAGATAATCAAACGGGTGAATCGGAAACGCATCGAACGCATATTCCTTCGAAGAGGTCAGAAAGACGATCAGGCAGCGCGCGCTCCGCTTGCGCACCCGCTGCGCGACCTCGATGCCGTTCATGCCCTCCATGCAGATATCCAGAAAAACGAGCGCGTCGTCCCCCGGCGTAAAGCCGCTCAGAAAAGCTTCCCCGCCGTCAAAACAGGCGATGCTCGCGCCGTCCGGAACGCGAACCAGCAGATCCTGCCGGAGCAGCTCGCGCGTCTGCGCCTGGTCATCGACGATGGCAATGCGTATGTTCATGGCAAACACCCTTCCTCCGCAAGTGACGATAGACTCAGTATACCATAAACGGCCGCGCGCCGCGCGTAAATATTTGGGGAAAATGCCTACTGTTCGTGCAGAAAAAACGTCGTTCGCGCAAAAATGCTTGCATGAATCGCGCGATTGGTCTATACTAAGCGTGACCTAAAAAATGATCGAAAGATCGACGAAAGGATGGTTTTTCCCATGAAAAAGATGCTTGCGATGCTGCTGGCCGTGCTGACCCTGTGCTTCGGCGCCGCCGCGATGGCCGAGAGTGTTCCCGAGGCGGATGCCGCCGCCGAGCAGGCCGCGCTGACCGACCTGACCGCCGAAGGCCAGTTGATTCAGGCTGAGAGCTTCCAGTTCTATATCCCGGCCGACTGGGAGACGGTTGAGCTGAATGACGAGGAGATCGCCGAGGGCTATGTCTTTGCCGCCGCTTCCGCGGACGGTGCGAACAGCCTGATCATCACCTACGCCGCGATGGATGCGGCGATGACCGCCGAAGAGGCGCAGCCGGGTCTGGCCGAGGTCTATCCGACCGCGACCGTGCAGGATCTCAACGGCACTTCCGTCGTCGCGTTCCACGACGCGGAGGAAGATGTGCTGGGCATCGTCGTGATGGATACCGTCGATGCGGGCTACTACATCTTCATGTTCACCCCGGCTTCCGACGAGGCGTTCCTGCCGGTGGCTGACGCGATTGCCGCTTCCTTCACCGCGGCTCAGTAAAAGAGCATCGGTCAAGCGATAAGTGCGATTCCTTAACAAAGCATTTGTAAAAGAGGCTGTCAAGCAAAAACTTGACAGCCTCAGTTTGTTGACATAAGCAAACTTGGCTTGAATAGCAAAATCAAGAAATTCAGCCATTCTTTCATTTGCGGAAAGGGCTATTCTCCCCCCTTCGGGGGGGAGAATAGCTTTTTGTCTGCAGTCTGAGGCTGTCAAGCAAAAAACTTGACAGCCCTTTCTCTATTCTGCCGAAAAGGCCGCGATGGCCGCGTCCAGCGCCGCAACCGAGCGGATGGCCTGCCGCCGGGTGAGAAGCTGACGGCGCACCTGCGAGGGCGCGTGTTCAAATAAGCGCCGCGCGTGGGAATCGCTTTCCAGCAGCGCGTAGAGATTCGGATATACGTTCAAGAAGCGTCACCTCCCGATGCGCCTAGTGTGCGCCGGGAGGGGGACGCTTATTCTCTGCCCGCACTTGACGCTTCTTAGAGGGGAGCGATATAATATAAAACCAGTGAAGCATGGAATGACCAGCAATCAATTTCAAAAGCGGGAGATGCGGGAACACCGGGTTCCTGCCGGGTCTTGGGGCGAAGCCCCAAACGTGACCCTGAACATACCCAAAAAAGGAGCAGAGATGACACCGATGGATGCGGCGCGCGCGGCGCTCAAAGAGGTTTTTGGCTACGACGATTTTCGCCCCGGACAGGAGGACGCGGTGGCCGCCGTTCTGCGCGGGCGCGACGTGATGGCCGTCATGCCCACCGGCGCGGGCAAGTCGATCTGCTACCAGATTCCCGCGCTCGTGCTGGAGGGCGTTACGCTCGTCGTCTCGCCGCTCATTTCGCTGATGCGCGATCAGGTGTTCGCGCTGCTGCAAAACGGCGTTCGCGCGGCGTATCTCAACAGCTCCCTGACCCCGCGCCAGTATGCGCTCGCGCTGGAGAACGCGCGGCGCGGCACGTATAAAATCATCTACGTCGCGCCGGAGCGGCTGCTGACCGATTCGTTCCTCAGCTTTGCGAAGGGCGCGAAAATCGCGCAGGTCGTCGTCGATGAGGCGCACTGCGTCAGCCAATGGGGGCAGGATTTCCGCCCCGGCTATCTGCAAATCGCGCCGTTTCTGCGCGAGCTGCCCCGGCGGCCGCGCCTGAGCGCCTTCACCGCGACGGCGACGCAGGCCGTCCGCGCGGACATCGTCCGGCTGCTGGAATTGCAGAATCCATACGACATTCTGACGGGGTTCGACCGGCCGAATCTCTTTTTTGAGGTGCGCAGGGCGAAGGATCGCGACGCGGAGCTGCGCCGCTTTCTGGCGGAGCACCGGGGGCAGAGCGGCGTCGTCTACTGCGGCACGCGCAAGGGCGTGGAGGAAGTGACCGCCATGCTGAACGACTGCGGCGTGGACGCGGTGGGCTACCACGCGGGGATGGCCGACGAGCTGCGCGCCAAAGCGCAGGAGGATTTCGTCGCCGACCGCGCGCCGGTGATCGTGGCGACCAATGCGTTCGGCATGGGCATTGACAAATCCAACGTTTCCTTCGTCGTGCACTATAACATGCCCAAGGATTTGGAGAGCTATTATCAGGAGGCGGGGCGCGCGGGGCGCGACGGCGAGGACGCGGTCTGCTGCCTGCTGTATCAGCCGGGGGACGTGCGGCTGAACACCTTTTTGATCGACCACGCGCAGGATATGAGTCAGATGGACGAGCAGACGCGGCAGGTCGTCACCGCGCGCGCCAAGGAGCGCCTTCGACAGATGACGTTTTACGCCACGGGCGGCGGCTGTCTGCGCGCGAAAATCCTCCAATATTTCGGTGAGAAGGTCGAAAAGCCGTTCTGCGGCAACTGCTCGGGCTGCATGGCGCGCGAGGAGGAGCGCGACGTGAGCCGTCAGGCCGGGCAGATCGTTGCCGCCGTGATCGCGATGAACGGGCGATACGGCAAGGCGACGGTGGCGCGCGTGCTCTGCGGTCAGGCGGACGCGAGGCTGCGCGAGCGCGGGCTGGATAAGCTCTCCGCCTTTGGCAGCATGAAGGCCGAGGGTGAGGCCAACGTGCGCGCGATGATTGACGAGCTGATCGCGGGCGACGTGCTGACGGTGACGGAGGGGGATTATCCGCTGCTCCGGGAGGGCGCTTATGCCCGCGACGTGCTGCGCGGGGATATGCCCATCCGCATGGCGCTGCTGCCGACGGACGCCGCGCCGGAAATCAAGTGCCGCGTGAAGCAAAAGGAATTTGTCAACAAAGCGCTGTACAGCCGCCTGTCCGACCTGCGCAAGCAGATCGCCATGGATCAGAACGTGCCGCCGTTCATCATCTTCACCAACGCCACGCTCAAGGATATGGCGGCCAAAGCGCCGCGCACGCGCGCGCAGATGCTCCGCGTCGCGGGCGTTGGCGAGGGAAAGATGCAGCGTTACGGCGACGCATTCCTGCGGGAAATCGCAGCCTACGAGGAGGATGAAGCGTGAAAAAGGAGAGAGGGCTTGCGCTGGCGGCCTGCGCGGCGCTGGCCGCGCTGATGCTGCTGTTCGCCTCCCAGTGTTCGCCGCTGTACCCGATCAACCTCTGGGACGACGCAAACTGCCTGCTGACGGTCGGGCGGGTGATGCGGCGCGGGGGCGTGCTCTATCGGGATATCTACGAGCAGAAAGGGCCGCTGCTCTATCTGATTCACGCGCTGGCGGCCTGCATTTCCGATACGAGCTTTTTGGGCGTGTACGCGCTGGAAATCCCGGCGCTGACGGCGGCGCTGTACGCGGCCTACCGCCTTCTGCGGCTGAGGACGGGCGCGGGCTTCGCGCTCAGCGCGGCGGCAGTCTGGGGCGCGCTGACGGTGACGAGCGGTTCATTTATACGCGGGGACAGCGCGGAGGAGTTCTGCCTGCCGATGCTGACGGCGGCGCTGGCGCTGGCCTATGCCGAATATGGCAGGCGCGCCAGACCGATGCGCGCAAAGCGGCTGCTGCTCTGCGGCGTGCTGGCCGGGGGTATCGCGACGATCAAATATACGCTGCTCGGCGCGATGGTCGGGCTGTGCGCCGTCGAAGGCGCGCTGGCGCTGAAGGAGGGCGGCGCGCCGCGCGCGCTGAAAAGCGCGGGCGTGTTTCTGGCGGGCATGGCGATTCCGATTCTGCCGTGGGTGATCTATTTCGCGGCGAACGGCGCGCTCCGCGACGCTTACACGGCGTATATCTACAACAACGTCTTCCTGTACGGCGGCGAGGCCGCGTCGTGGGGGCAGAGGCTGGGCGAGCTGGCGCGCTACGTTCAAAAAAACGCGCTGTGGGCGGTCCCGGCCGCGCTGGGGCTGGCCGCGCTGGCGGCGGATCGGGGCGAAACCGCCGCCGTCCGGCTCTGCGTCGCGGCGATGGCGGCCGGTCAGTTTGCGGCGGTGTTCTTCGTCGGGCGCGTATGGGCGTACAGCCTGCTGGCGCTGGCGGCGTTCGGCGTGATCGGCTGCATGCAGCTCCATCGCGCGCTGAAAAAAATCGGCTGTCCGCGCGGGAAAAAGGCGCTGACGGCGGCGGCCTGCGCGGCAAGCCTGCTGCTGGCGTGGTTCGCCACGCCGAACGCATTTCTGCGCGGGCAGAAGCTCGAGCAGCTCGCGCAGGGGCGGCTGGCCGCGGCCATGCCGGAGGGCGCGACGCTGCTGCAATACAGCCACCTCGACGACGGGCTGTATCTGGCGGCGCATACGCTCCCGCGGGAAAAATACTTCGTTTTGCTGAACGTGCAGCTCGAGGCCATGCGCGACGCGCTCGACCGCGCCGTGCGCGAGGCCGTCCCGGATTATGTGCTGGTCAGCTGGCGGGCGCTTCCGGCGGAATTTGACCGATACGAGTTGATTGCTTCCGATGTGGGCTATGACGACGACAACCGGCTGAACAAGACGCTGTATCTGTACAGGAGGAAGAGCGAATGAAAAGGGCGTTCCCCGCGCTGCTGGCGCTGCTCTGCGCGACGCTGGCGCTGCTGATTGCGACGAGCAGCTCGCCGCTGTACGCCGCCAATTTTTGGACGGATACGAACATCTATTTCACCATCGGGCGCGGCATGATGCGCGGGCTGATGCCCTATCGCGACCTGTTTGACCACAAGGGGCCGCTGCTGTTCATGCTCTACGCGCTGGGGGCGGCGATTTCGGATACGAGCTTCATCGGCGTGTTCATTCTGGAGGCACTGAGCCTTGCGGCGACGGTTTACGCGGGCTGGCGGACGGTTGCGCTTTTCGGCGAGGGGCGGCTGACGCTGCTGAGCATGCCGATTCTGGCGGCGGTCGTTTGCTGCTGCACGGCGTTCACGCAGGGCGGAAGCGCGGAGGAATTCGCGCTCCCCGCGCTGGCGGCGGGCGTGTATCTGGCGCTGGCGCTGATGGCGCGGCCGGGGGAAGCGGACGGACGGCGCGCGCTGGGCTTCGGCGCGGCGGCGGGCTGGGTTTTCCTCATCAAATACACGGATATCGGGCTGTCCGCGGGGCTGGGAATCGGCCTGCTGGCGTTTGCGTGGCGGCGGGAGGGCTTTGGCCGCGCGCTGGTTTCGGCGGGGCGGATGCTGCTGGGCGCGCTGCTGGTCTGCGCGCCGGTGGCGGCGTATCTGGCACTCAACGGGGCGCTGGCTGCCTGCGTGGAGGTCTACTTCATCCAGAACCTGTTTGATTACAGCGGCGCGCCGATGAGCCTGAGCGGCCACGTCTATAACGCGCTGGCGTATCTGCGCACACAGAGCGCGATCAATCCGGCGGTGGTGCTTCTCGTCGCGCCGGGGATGGTCTTTCTCCTGCTTTGGGCGGCGAAAAGGCATGAAAAGGGCATGGTTTGGCAGGCGCTGGCGCTGCCGATGGGCGCGGGGCTGCTGCTGCTGACCTGCTATTGGGGCGAAATGGCGCACCCGTATTATGCGCTGGTGTTCGCGGGGCTCTGCGCGCCGGGGCTGATTCCGCTGGCGTGGCTGGCCGGCTGGGCGGAGAAGCGCGGGCTGCTCGTGCGGGCGCTGCCGCTGGCGGGCGCGCTGGCGATTGTGCCGGTCTGCATGGGGCTCTGCCGCGCCGTGCCGCTGATGCGGGTGAAGAAGGCGGACATGGCGCAGACGGTCTTCGCGGAGATCATAAACCGGGAGGCGGAGCCGACGCTGCTGGACATCACCAGCCTGGATCAGGGGTTTTATCTGGCGGCGGGGATCGTGCCAAACTGCCGGTACTTCGCCGACAACAATTTGCAGACGCAGGAAAAGCGGGACGCGATTGCGTCGTATCTGGCCGAGGGAAGGACGCAGTTCGTCGTGACGCGCTATGCCGACCCCGGCGAGGCATACGAGCTGATCGCCGAGGCCGACGGCGTGTTTGACCTGAACGATATGCGGCATTACAAGCTGTATAAGAGGAAAGAGCCATGAGCGACACGAGAATTTCGGAAAAAGCGCTGCGCGCGTTTATGGAGCGCGCCTACGAAAAAGAGGGCTTTGAGGCGGAGGAAGCCCGACAGATTGCCGACGTGCTGATGCAGGCGGATCTGTTCGGCATCGAGAGCCATGGCGCGCAGCGGATGATGTATTACCACCAGAACATCAAAAGCGGGAGCGTCGATGTGCGCGCGCGGGCGGAGGTTCTGCGCGAAACGCCGGTTTCCGCGCTGATGGACGGCCATTTCGCGATGGGGCACCTGACGGCGGCGAAGGCGATGCGCATGGCCATTGAGAAGGCGAAAACGGCGGGCATCGGCATGGTCGTGGTGCGCAACTCGTCGCATTACGGCATTGCGGGCTACTACCCGCTGATGGCCGAGCGCGAGGGGCTGGCGGCGTTTTCGATGACCAACACCGGGCCGATCATGGTGCCGACGTTCGGGCGTGAGATGATGCTGGGCACGAACCCGATGGCGTTCTGCATGCCCGCCGATCCGTATCCCTTCTGGTTCGACGCATCCACGACGGTGGTGACGCTGGGCAAGGTAGAGGTTTACAACAAGCGCGGCAAGCCCATGCCCGAGGGCTGGACGATCGACGGGGCGGGTCAGCCGTGCAGCGACGCGCACAGGATGAACGAATCCATCCTGAGCGGCGGTCTGGGCGGGATTCTGCCCCTCGGCGGCGAGGGCGAGCGGACGAGCGGCCACAAGGGATACGGGCTGGCCATCATGGTGGAGGCGTTGACGGGCGTGCTGGCGCAGGGCATGCTCAGCCCGGAGATGTGCGGCGCGCACGGCGACCACACGAGCCATTTCTTCATGGCGTTCGACCCGGCGATGTTCGGCGACCCGGCGGCCATCCGTGCGCGGATGAGCGGCTATTTGCAGGCGCTGCGCGAGAGCGAGAAAGCGCCGGGTTATTCGCGCATCTACACCCCCGGCGAGAAGGCGCACGAGGCGCAGCGGGACAGGCTGCAAAACGGCGTTCCGGTGGAGGAAAACACGCTGGCGGAGCTGCGGCAGATCGCGCGCGAATTGGGGATTGAGGGTGTGTAAGCCATGCGGAAGATGACGCAGGGGAGCATTGCGCGCCACCTCGTCGCCTATGCGCTGCCCCTGATTCTGGGCAACCTGTTTCAGCTCACCTACAACGCGGTGGATTCCATCGTCATCGGCAAATTCGCGGGGGAAAATGCGCTGGCGGCGGTCAGCGCGGCGAACCCGGTGATGACGATTATGATTCTCGGCGTATCGGGCGTGAGCATCGGCGCGTCGGTGCTGATGAGCCGGTTTTACGGCGCGGGCGACGAGGACGCGCTGCGCCGCGAGGTCGCCACGACGATCGTTTTCGGCGGCGTCGCGTCGGTCACCGCGTTTCTGCTCGGCTGGCCGCTGAGCGGGCCGGTGCTGCGGCTGATGCGCGTGCCGGGTGAAATTCTGGCGATGGCGACGCGCTATTTGCAGGTGATCTTCGTCGGATTCCTGTTCACGTTCCAATACAACATTCTGGCGGCGGCGCTCCGGAGCGTCGGCGACAGCAAAACGCCGGTGATCTTTCTGGCGCTGGCGAGCGTGATGAACGCGGGGCTTGACGTGCTGCTGGTGGCGGTCTTCCGCTGGGGCGTGGTCGGCGCGGGCATCGCGACGGTGATGGCGGAGGGAATCAGCGCGCTGCTGTGCGCGTGGCACATTTACCGGCGGATTCCGCTGCTGCATCTGGCGCGGCGCGAGCTGAAAATCGACAGGCGGCTGCTGCGGGAAACGGTTTCCTCCGGCGCGATTACGGCGATGCAGCAGGCGTGCCAGCCGATTGGCAAGGCGCTGATTCAGAGCGTGATGAACGCGCAGGGCGTGAGCGTGATTGCGGCGTTCAACGCGGTGAGCCGGGTGGACGATTTCGCCTGCATCCCGGAGCAGAGCATTTCCTCGGGGATGATGACCTGCATCGCGCAGAACCGCGGCGCGGGGGAGCACGCGCGCGTGGGCGAAACCCTGAGGCGCGGCATGGCGATAGAGGCGGCCTACGGCGTTTTGATCTGCGCGGCGGTTCTGCTGGCGAAGGAGCCGGTGATGCGGCTGTTCGCGGCGCAGGACAGCGTGCGGATGGTGAGCATGGGCGTGGATTATCTGACGCTGATGGCGTTTTTCTACATCCTGCCGGGGATCACGAACGGCTTACAGGGGTATTTTCGCGGCATGGGCGAGATGAAGACGACGCTGACGGCGACGTTCATTCAGATTTCGATCCGCGCGCTGGTGGTGGCCGTGCTTGTGCCGCGCATCGGTTTGAACGGCGCGGCGTGGGCCTGCGCCGTGGGCTGGAGCGCGATGCTCTGCTATACCTTCGCGCGCTATCGCCGGGTGCGGGAAAACGAATAGGACAGAACAGAAAGCGAGACAAAAAACGTCGGGGCGGCTTGAACCGCCCCGACGTTTTTTGTGCAGAATTTACTTTTTTAATCCATCAAAGATAGAAGATGAACATGTCTTGGGGTATGAGCTTTTTTCAGACTTAACAAAAATGAGGAACGTGTTATGATAAAAACAGAAGGATACCGAAAGGAATGGAAAGCGATGAAGGGCAATCTGATTTTGATTCATGGCGGCGGGCCGACGGCCGTGATCAACGCATCGCTGGCGGGGGCGATCCGTCAGGCGAAGAAAGAGCCGAACGTTGACCGGATTCTGGCGGCCATCGGCGGCACGGGCGGCCTCATGCGCGGGCAGGTGCGCGACCTAACCGACATCACCGAGGAGGAGCTCGCGCTGCTGGAACGCACGCCCGGAAGCGCCATCGGCACATCCCGCGACGCGCTGGAGGAACCGGAATACCGTCTGCTGGCGGAAAAATGCGTGGAGCTGGGCGCAAAATACGTGCTGATGAACGGCGGGAACGGCACGATGGACGCCTGCGGCAAGCTCTGCCGGATGCTGGCGGGCACGGACATCCGCGTGATGGGCATCCCCAAGACGATGGACAACGATATCGCCGTGACGGATCACGCGCCGGGGTTCGGCAGCGCGGCGCGGTATATCGCCCAGAGCGTCGCGGAGGTGACGGCGGACGTTCGCGGCCTGCCGATCCACGTGGTGGTGATCGAGGCGAGCGGGCGCAACGCGGGCTGGATCACCGCGGCCAGCGCGCTGGCGCGGCAGGCGGGCGTGGACGGCCCGGATCTGATCTATCTGCCGGAAAGGCCGTTTGACGAGGCGCAGTACCTGCGGGACGTTCAGAAGCTGATCGAGGAAAAGCACGGCGTGGTCGTCGTCGCGAGCGAGGGGCTCAAGGATAAGGACGGCAAGCCGATTGTCGAGCCGGTGTTCAAGGTCGGGCGCGCGACGTACTTCGGCGACGTATCGGCGCATCTGGCGAATCTGGTCATCAAGCATCTGGGCTACAAGGCGAGGAGCGAAAAGCCGGGGCTGCTCGGGCGCGCGTCGATTGCGCTGTCTTCCGACGTGGACAGGCGCGAGGCGATTCTGGCCGGAGAGGAAGCGGTGCGCGCGGCCTGCGCGGGCGAAAACGGCAAGATGGTCGGCTTCATCCGCGAGAGCACGAGCCCCTATCGGGCGCGCACGACGCTCATCGACGTGAACGACGTGATGCTGGTGGAAAAGAAAATGCCGGACGAATACATCAACGAGGCGGGCAACGGCGTGACGCAGGCCTTCCTTGACTGGTGCGCCCCGCTGATCGGCGAGCCGCTGGGCAAACTGATTTCGCTGAGGTGAACGCCTTCAGTCAGCCTCGCTGACGACTCCTAACTCCTTCAGTCAGCTTCGCTGACGACTCCTTCAGTCAGCTTCGCTGACAGACCTTCGGCGTTCCGCTTGCCTGCCTCCCGCACAGCGGGCGGCAAGCTCCACGCCCTCGAAGAGGGAGCTCTGGGGCATACGCCGTCCACCTTACAAAAAACAGATTCTTCCCACTGGAAGAGACGTTGATTTGTAAATTATTTGTATTTGCGCCCCTATACCTCCCTCCTCGAGGGAGGGGGACCGCCTGCAGGCGGTGGAAGGAGTGGCACGACGAAGTCGTGACGGAAGGAGTTATGCCGAAGAAGTTACAAAAGGATGATGAAATTTCACCCTTTTGAATTGGCGGAATTTGACGTATAATCAAAACATCAAAAGACATTTTATCCCAGAATGAACAAGGAGAAAGACATGGAAAACAAGAATAGGAAAGGGAGCCTCGCGGATCGGATTCCGCATCAGGTCTGGCTGCTGATCTCGTTCGCGGCGGCCATGGCGCTGTGGACGCTGCTATCCGTCATCCCGGCGACCTCCCGCGCGTTCCCGAACGTGTTCAAGGTGCTCGGCTCGATCAAGACCATGATCGACCGCGGCGTGCTCTGGAAGGATATCTCTTCGAGCCTGATCTCGGTGATCTCCGGCTACGCGCTGGGCTTTGTCATCGCGCTGCCGGTCGCCATCCTGATGGCGTGGTATAAGCCGGTTCGCTTCGTCATCGAGCCGTGGATTCAGTTCATCCGCAACATCCCGCCGCTGGCCTACGTGCCGCTGATCGTCATTGCGGCGGGCGTCGGCCGCAAGCCGCAGATCATCGTCATCACCATCGCCTGCTTCCTGATTATGTGCGTGACCATCTATCAGGGCGTCATCAACGTGGATGAAACGCTGATTAAGGCGGCGCGCGTGCTCGGCGCGACGGACAAGGATATCTTCATCCGCGTCATCGCCCCGGCGACCCTTCCGTTCATCCTGACGGCCATCCGCCTCGGCGCTTCTGTTGCGCTGACGACGCTGATCGCCGCCGAATCCACCGGCGCGATGGCCGGTCTGGGCATGCGCATCCGCAGCCTCAACAACTCGTTTGAAGCCGCGCCGATGCTGCTGTACATCATCATCATCGGTATTCTGGGCATCACGATTGAAAAGCTCATCAAGACTGCGGAAAGGAGGCTGACGTCATGGCAGGAGAAGCGCGAAATCTGACCGAAAACAACGTTCGCGTCAAGATTGACAACGTGCGCAAGGTGTTCAACACCCGCAACGGCGAGATGGTCGCCCTCAACGGCGTGAGCCTTGACATTCACGACAACGAATTCATCTGCGTGGTCGGCCCGTCCGGCTGCGGCAAATCCACTCTGCTGAACATCATCGCGGGTCTGACCGAGCCGACCAGCGGCAAGGTCTACTGCGACGGCAAGGAAGTCACCGGCACCGGCACGGAGCGCGGCGTAGTCTTCCAGCAGTACGCGCTGTTCCCGTGGCTGACGGTGAAGAAGAACGTCATGTTCGCGCTGGAAATGCGCGGCGTGAAGGGCAAAGAGGCCGAGGAAGAGGCGCTCAAGTATCTGGCGATGGTCGATCTGGTCAAGTTCGCGGATCACTATCCCAAGGAGCTTTCCGGCGGCATGAAGCAGCGCGTCGCCATCGCCCGCGCCTACGCGGCGAACCCCGATGTGCTGTTGATGGACGAGCCCTTCGGCGCGCTGGACGCGCAGACCCGCACCCAGCTCCAGACCGAGCTGCTGGAAACGTGGGAGCGCGAGAAGAAGACCTGCTTCTTCATCACCCACGATGTGGAGGAGGCCATCATTCTGGCGCAGCGCGTCATCATTATGAGCGCGCGCCCCGGCCGCATCAAGGACATCGTGGACGTCAACATCCCGTATCCGCGCACGCAGGAAACCAAGCTGACCCCGGAATTCAACGAGCTGAAGAACCACATCTGGAGTCAGGTCTATCAGGAGTATCTGGCGGTCAGAAAGTAAAACGTCCCCAAGCGGATCGGCAAATTCCGCTTCAATAAAAACGACAAATTCGGGAGGTAACAACATGAAGAAACTCATCGCTGTGCTGCTGGCGCTGTCCTGCATGCTCATCGGGGCTGCGGCCGTCGCCGAGACCCTGAACATCGCCTACATGCCCAACTACGGCAGCCTCTGGTCTGTGGAGACCGCGATCAACAAGGGCTACTTTGAGGAAGAGGGTCTGACCATCAACCTCGTCGAGTTCGCCGACGGCCCGACCATCATCGCGGCCATGGAAAGCGGCTCCATCGACATGGGCTACATCGGTCAGGGCGCGCACAAGCTGTGCATCAACGGCCGCGCTTCCATCTTCGCGCTGAGCCACATCTCCAACGGCGACGCGCTCATCGGCGGCAAGGGCATTACCACGGTGGAAGACCTGAAGGGCAAGGTTGTGGCCTACTCCTCCGGCACGTCCTCCGAGGACATCCTCAAGAACTCCCTCGACAAGGCCGGCATGACCATGGACGACATCAAGGCGATGGACATGGACGCTTCCGCCATCGTGACCGCGATGCTCTCCGGCGGCGTGGACGCCTGCGCGACCTGGAGCCCGAACAGCCTCAAGATCCTTGAGGAGATGCCGGACGCGGCCAAGCTGACCGATAACATGACCTTCAGCGACACCACCGTTTCTCTGGCAAGCTGGATCTGCATGCCGAAGTACGGCGAGGAGAACCACGACCTGCTGGTTCGCTTCACCCGTGCGCTGTTCAAGGGCATGGACTACAGCGCGAACGAGCACTACGACGAGGTCAGCGAGTGGGTTTCCAAGCAGACCGCGACCGATTATGAGTCCGTTTACAACCAGCGCGGCGACGCGCAGTGGCTGACCGGCAAGGAAGTGGCGCAGGGCGCTGCCGACGGCACCGTTGCCAAGTACTACGAGCTCCAGCGCGACAACTTCGTGAAGGCTGGCGCGGTGGAGAAGGATCCGGCGCCGGACGTTTCCGAGTACGTGCTCTTCGACGTGATGATCGAGGCCGGCAAGTAATTCCGGAAAGCGAAAACAAAACTGAAAGCCTGGCATTAGGCCACCCTTCTGCGGGTCGGCCTAATGCCTTTTGGCACATGGGGGACGGCGGCAGGCCGCCCGCGCGCGGGCCTCAGCTAAACGGGCGCGCGCGTTCAAAGAGGATTTCCGAAAAAAAAGGCGAACATTATCAGACAGAAGAAATCGGAGGCGGATCATTCCATGCTGTTTGTGCTCATCGTGCTGCTGCTTGTCGCGTCCGTTTTTGTGCTGCTGATGAAGAAGAACCGGGAATCGCTGTGCCTGCTGGGCATGTGCTGCAGCCTGATGGTGCAGTTTTCCGGCATCCTGATTTTCATTGCCAAAAAGGGCGGATATTCCAGAAGCATCATCAATTTTCTCTTTTTCTCGCAGGCGCTGAGAAATAAGCTGCAATACCTGTTTATCACGCTGGACGCGCTGGGCTACATCATCGCGGTGGGGCGCTATCTGTTCCCGCTGTTTTTGCTGGAAAGCGCGCTGCAATACTCGATGATCGGCTGGATCAGGCGGCACCCCGATATCCAGAAATGGATCTGCGTGCTGCCCGCGGCGACGCTGGCGGTGTATTTCCCACCGGTGTTCCGCTTCATTGCGAACCGGTGGCCGGTCATGCACTCCGTGCTGGTCGAGGGCTCGTACTGGTGGATCACCGCGTATGTGGCGGTCGCGCTGGTGCTGATGATTCAGGAGCTTTTCGCCATCACGATGCGCTTTTGCCGAAAGCAGTTCGTGGGCATTGTCGGCTGCCATCTGGCGCTCAGCGGGCTGTATCTGCTCTACTGCGGGCAGGACCCCGCGCAGGTCTATCAGTTTTACAGCTACGACTATATCTGGAACAAGGGCATCGGCTATCTGCAATACGCGCCGACGATCGCGGGATATGTGACCATCGTGGTCGTCAACGTCATCTGCGGCGTGCTCGGCACGATCAGCCTGCTGCACTACACGCAGGATTCGTTTCTCAGCGATCAGGAGGAGATGGCGCTGGAGCGCAAGTTCGACATCGCGCGAACGGGCGCGTCCGTGTTCGTCCATTCCATCAAAAACCAGCTTCTGGCCAACCGCATCCTCGAAAAGCGCATCTCGCAGGAGCTGGACAAGCCGGAGCCCGACCTGAGCCGCGTCCGCGCCTGCGTGAAGCAGCTTCAGGAGAGCAATGAAATGCTCATTTCGCGCAGCGAGGAGCTGTATCGCACGGTCAAAAACAAGTCCGTGACGCTGGTGCCGACGACGCTGGGGCAGATTCGGGAGACGACGCTGGAGCGATTCAAGCGCAAATACCCGGATGCGCTGCTGGAATGTCGGTTAAACGAGAGCGAGACGGTGCTGGCGGACGGCAACTACCTGAGCGAGGCGCTGTATAACCTGCTGACCAACGCATGGGAAGCGAACGTGGACGCGGGGCACGGGGACAGGCCGATCCGGCTGTCGAGCAGCCGGGAGCGACTGTACGTCGTGCTGGAGGTTCGCGACGAGGGATGCGGCATGACCAAAGCCGAGCAGAAAAAGATTTTCGAACCGTTTTATTCATCCAAAAACAGCAACACGAGCTGGGGCATGGGGCTTTATCACGTGCGCACGATTGTGCGGGCGCATGTGGGCAGTCTGCGGGTGGAGAGCAAGCCGGGGCGGGGAACATCCTTCTTCGTGCTTCTGCCCAAATATGTGCAGGACAGGTGATGAAATGATGAAGATACTGATTGCGGATGATTTCGAGCTGCTTCGGGAGGATCTTTGCGACACCCTCGGCGCGCAGGCGGACATGGAGGTGGTCGGCGCGGCGCAGAGCGGCGCGCAGGTCGAAGAGATGGCCGCGCGGCTTGACTTTGACGTGCTGCTCATCGACATCGAGATGGAGAACACGACGGCGGGGATTCGCGCCGCGGAAAACATTCTGGCCGAGAAGCCGGACACCATCGTGATTTTCCTGACCGCGCACGAGACGGAGAACATGATTCTCATGTCCATGGGCGCAGGGGCGGTGGATTACGTCGTCAAGGGCTGCGCGGAGGAGGAGCTGCTCGAACACATCCGCAAGGCCTACGAGGGCGAGCCGATGCTCGACGCGCGGGTGCAGCACATGGTGCTCAAGGAATATTCCCGCCTGCGCCGCTCGGAAAAGAGCCTGCTGTTTTTCATTAACAACGTGTCCCAGTTGACCCCGGCGGAGCGGAGCCTTGTGCGCTATCTGCTCGACGGGATGAAGGTCAAGGATATCGCGGCGGCGCGGTGCGTCGAGGTGGTGACGGTCAAAACCCAGATCAAGGGGCTGCTGCGCAAATTCGGCTGCACGAGAACCAAGGAAATTGTTGAAATGATACACGAACTGGGCGTAGAGCATTTGTTTTAACTCCTTTCGCCACGCCTGTGGCGTGCCAACCTTCGGCATCTCATCTGTTTGTTTCCGCCACAGGCGGCAACAGATTCGATGTCCCTCAAGGAGGGAGGCTTGCATCTTTGAAACCACAAATTATGAAATAATCTCCATCAGACGCATGTTGTTTTCGGATAAAGGCTCCCTCCTAGAGGGAGCTGTCGAGCGAAGCGAGACTGAAGGAGTATTAAGGAGGAGCATGATGAACATGAATTATTATCAGATTTCCGCAGAGGAGCTGGGCAAGAACGCGAAGGTGCCGCTGCTCAAGCTGGGCGATTCCGGCGAGGTGTTTTACGAAATCGCGCTGGAAATGGTAAACGAGATCGAAAAGAACAACGCTGTCGGCCGCCGCACGGTGTTTATCTGCCCGGTCGGTCCGGTGGGGCAGTATCCGATTTTCGTGCGGCTGGTCAACGAGCGCAGGCTGAGCCTGAAAAACTGCTGGTTCATCAACATGGACGAGTATCTGACCGACGACGGGGAATGGATTGACGAAAGCAGCGCGCTCTCCTTCCACGGCTTTATGAACCGCACGGTTTACAGCAGGATCGACCCGGAGCTGGTGATGCCGGAGAATCAGCGCATCTTCCCAGACCCGCACGACCCGGATCACATCGCCAAGGTGATCGACGAGCTGGGCGGCGTGGATATCGCGTTCGGCGGCATCGGCATCAACGGCCATCTGGCGTTCAACGAATCGCAGGACGAGCTGACGCCGGAGGAATTTGCGGCGCTGCACACGCGCGTGCTGGCGATCAGCCGCGAGACGCGCACCGCCAACGCCATCGGCGATTTGAACGGCGCGATTGACGCGATGCCCAAGAAGGCCGTGACCATCGGCATGGCGGAGATTCTGGGCGCGAAGAAGATTCGTCTGGGCGTTTTCCGCGATTGGCACCGCTCGGTGGTGCGTCAGGCGGCCTACGGCGAGGTGAGCGCGCACTTCCCGGCGACGCTGATTCAGCGCCATCCGGATGCGATGATTATTGTGAACGCGAACGCTGCGAAGCAGCCGTTTTAAGAGGGGAGAACGTCTCCATGGATAAGCTCCTGATTCAAAATGCGCGCGTTTATCAGAACGGGCAGTTCGTGCGCGCCGACGTGCTTTGCGGGGACGCGCTGATTGCGAAGATCGGCGAAAACCTGACCGATGAGGAAGCGCGCGTCATTCAGGCGGACGGCCTGCGCCTTGTGCCGGGGTTCATCGACGTGCACACGCACGGCGCGGCGGGCGTGGACGTGAACGCGGCGGACGAGGCGGGACTGCGCAGGATTGCGGCGTTCTTCGCGACGCAGGGCGTGACGGCGTTCAACGCGAGCGTGTTGACCGATACGCCGGAGACCACCGAAAAATGCCTCGGCGCGATTGCCAATGTGATGAGCGACCGGGGCATGGGCGCGCAGCTTTTGGGCGCGCATCTGGAAGGGCCGTTCCTCGCGAAGGAATACAAGGGCGCCATGCCGGAAGCGCTGCTGCGCGAGGGCGACGAGAAGCTGCTGCGCGCGTATCAGAACCGGTTTCCGGGCGTGATCCGCTACATCACCGTGTCGCCGGAGGTGCCCGGCGTGGTGGACATGATCGGCAAAATCAGCCATGACGTGACGGTGGCCATCGGCCATTCCGGCGCGGATTACGACACGAGCATGGAGGCCATCCGCCGCGGGGCGCGGTGCGTCACGCACACCTTCAACGCGATGCGCCTGTTCCACCAGCATCAGCCCGCCATCATGGGCGCGGCGCTGGAAAGCGACTGCTGGTGCGAGGCCATCTGCGACGGGCGGCACCTGCATCCCGGCACGGTGCGCATGCTGCTCAAGTGCAAGGGCTGGGATCGGGTCATCGCCATCACGGACAGCATCATGGCGGCGGGTCTGCCGGACGGCAACTACAAGCTCGGCGTGAACGACGTGGTCGTCCGGGATGGGGACGCGGTGCTTGCTTCGAACGGCGTCCGCGCGGGCAGCACGCTGACGCTCGCGCAGGCGCTCAGGAACATCGTGGCCTTCACCGATCATCCTGTGCAGGACGTGATCCCACTGATGACCGCCAACCCGGCGAAGGCGCTGCGGATGGACGACCGAAAGGGCAGCATCGAGGTCGGCAAGGACGCGGACATGGTGCTGCTCGACGATGCGCTGAACGTCGTGATGACCGTGGGGCTCGGGCGCGTGATCTATACCGCCTAAAAGGGATGGCGCAATTTCATACTCGCGCGAACCGGTGATTTTTGCTATAATTACACGGTAAACGTGGACGGTTTTTGAACAAAGAAAACGGATTTTGATGAGGGATTCGTTTTCGCAACCCAATTTTTTGATGAGGTGAACGATATGCTCGTACCGATGAGAGCGATTCTGGCGGCGGCCGACAAATACCGCTATGGCCAGGGCGCGTTTAACATGAACAGCGTGGGGCAGATTGAGGCGGCGGTTCGAATCCACGAGCTGCTCCATTCCGGCGCGATTTTGCAGGGCGCGGAGGCTTCCAACGCCTTTATGGGCGGCGAACTGGACTTCATGCACGGCACGCTCGAGGCCAAGAAGGTCGGCGCAAAGCGCATCGGCGACGCGGTGAGGAAATACGGCGCGGACAGCCCGGTGCCGATTGCGCTGCATCTGGATCACGGCAAGAGCATCGAGAGCGTCAAGGCCTGCATCGACGGCGGCTACACCTCCGTGATGATCGACGGCAGCAGCCTGCCCTACGAGCAGAACGTTGAATTGACCCGCGAGGTCGTCAAGCTGGCGCATCCCTACGGCGTGAGCGTCGAGGGCGAGCTGGGCGTGCTGGCGGGCGTGGAGGACCACGTGTTCTCCGCGACGAGCACCTACACCAACCCGATGCAGGCGGTCGATTTCTTCAAGAAGACCGGCTGCGACGCGCTGGCCATCAGCTACGGCACCTGCCACGGCGCGAACAAGGGCAAGGACACGAAGATCCGCCGCGAAATCGCGATTGCGACAAAGGAGTGCATGCTGCACGAGGGCATCGAGGGCTATTTGGTCAGCCACGGCTCTTCCACCGTGCCGCAGGAATACGTTCAGGGCATCAACGCGCTGGGCGGCCAGCTCGAAAACGCCTTCGGCATCGACGTGGCGCAGCTTGTGGATGTGGCGCACTGCGGCATCAACAAGATCAACGTGGATACGGATATCCGTCTGGCCTGCACGCGCAACCTGCTGGAGCTGTTTGAAAACGAGCCGGAGCTGCGCGAGAGCGCTTCCATCGGCCGGCTCTACAAGGATTTGAAGAAGAACCCGAAGAACTTTGACCCGCGCAACTACGTCGCTTCCATCATGGACACGATCACCCTCGGCACGGTGCCGGACGCGCACGTGCAGAAGGTCGTGGACTGCATGAAGGACGGCGTGACGGAATCCATCGCGCCGCTGCTGGTGCAGTTTGGCAGCTACCGCAAGAGCCACCTGATCGAGGTCGTGACCTGCGAGCAGATGGCCGAGCGCTACAAGAAGGCGGGCATTTGATATGAAGCATATTTTTCTGAACCTCAAGCGGTTCGACATCAGCCCGGAGAAGGGCGGCGTGAACCGCCTCGCCCCGATGGAGGACTGGGGCAGGACGATTGTTTCCGGCACGCAGGACGCGCTGACGGCGTATGACCCCGCCGAGGTCGAGTTTGTCATGTACATGCCGGAGGCGCACCTGCTGGGCGCGGCCGCGGCGAAGACGGAAAACAGCCCGGTGCAGCTCGGCTGTCAGGGCGTTTATCGCGCGGATACGGCGGTGGGCGGCAACTTTGGCGCGTTCACGACGAACCGCCCGGCGAACGCCGCGGCGCAGATGGGCTGCGCGAGCACGCTGATCGGCCACTGCGAGGAGCGCAACGACAAGATGGGGATTCTGGCCGAGGCGGGCGTGACGGGTCAGGCGGCGGCGCAGGCCGTCAGCCGCATCCTCAATCAGGAGATCAAGTGCGCGCAGGCGGCCGGGCTGACGGTGCTCTACTGCATCGGCGAAAAGAGCGAGGAGCAGGCGGATTGGGAGAACGTGCTCGGCGCGCAGCTCGACATCGGCCTTGACGGCGTGGACAAGAGCAGGGTCGTGATCGCCTACGAGCCGATTTGGTCGATTGGACCGGGCAAGACCCCGGCGGACAAGCCCTACATCACCAAGATCGCGCGCTTTGTGAAGGCGCGCACGGGTGGGCTGGACGTGGTATACGGCGGCGGCCTCAAGCAGGACAACGCGGCCATGCTGGCCTCGATTGACGAGATCGACGGCGGCCTGATCGCGCTGACGCGCTTCAGCGGCGAGATTGGCTTCTACCCTGACGAGTACCTCGACATCATCCGCCGGTATCTGGGCAAATGAGAAGCGATGAGGGCTCTGCCCTCGAACGCCCGCAAGGGAACTGAGTTCCCTTGACCTTCCCCTTCATTTATCGCGCTGCGATAAATGGATGTAAAGATGATTCAAACCACCGCGAATCGAAGAAGGGAGTCTGGGCAGCAGCCCAGCGTAAAGGAGAAGAAAGATGAAGCTCGATTTTGAATATGGGCAGGGCCTGATGAGCGCCAATCTGCCGGACAACACCGATATCTTCGTGCCGGGCGAGACCGTGCCCGACCCCGAGTGCCTGCCGCAGGATTGGGATACCCTGTATGGCGAGACGCTCAAGAGCATCCGCAACCCGATTGGCATGAAGCCGCTGCGCGAGCTGGCGCACAAGGGCAGCACCGTCGTCATCATCATCCCGGATATCGTCAAGGGCGGCAATCAGCCGACCAGCCACCGCAAGGTCGCTATCCGCGCCTGCATCGACGAGCTGTATTCCGTCGGCGTGGAGAAAAAGGACATCCTGCTGCTGTTCTCCAACGGTCTGCATCCGCGCACCAGCGTGCCGGAGATGAAGACCATTTTGGGCGACGAACTGTTTAACGAGTTCTATTATTCCGGCCAGATCACCAGCCACGACAGTGAGGATTACGAGCACCTCGTCGATCTGGGCTATACCGATCACGGCGACCACGTCATTATGAACAAGTACGTCTACGATGCGGACGTCGCGATCCTCATCGGCCATACGCAGGGCAACCCCTACGGCGGCTACTCCGGCGGCTATAAGCATTGCGCGACCGGCATTTCCCACTGGCGCTCCATCTCCGCGCACCACGTGCCGCAGGTCATGCATCGCGCGGACTTCGTGCCCGTCTCCACCCACAGCGAGATGCGCAACAAGTTCGACCAGCAGGGCATGTTCATGGAAGAGAAGATGGGCAAGAAGTTCTTCTGCTGCGACGCGGTGCTGGACAGCAAGAGCCGCCAGATCGCCATCTTCTCCGGCTACGCCAAGGAGATGCAGCCCATTTCTTGGGAAGTTGCGGACAAGCGCACCTACGTCCACTGGGCAGAGAAGAAGTACGACGTCGTCGTATTCGGCATGCCGACGAACTTCCACTACGGCAACGGCATGGGCACCAACCCGATTCAGATGATGCAGGCGCTCTCCGCGCAGGTTATCCGCCACAAGCGCATCCTCTCCGACCGCTGCGTGTTCATCGTGTCGAGCATCTGCGACGGCTATTTCCATGACGAGCGCTGGCCGTACCTGCGCGAGCTGTACGACATGTTCCAGCACGACTACATGCAGACCCTGCCGGACATGAACCGCTACGGCGAGTATTTCGCGACGAACGAGGAATACATCCGCAAGTATCGCTTCGCCAATGCGTTCCACCCGTTCCACGGCTTCTCGATGATGTCCTGCGGCCACATTGCGGAGATGAACACCAGCGCCATCTACATCGTCGGCGCGCGCGAGCCGGGCATCGCCCGCGGCATGGGGCTCAAGACCCGCGCGACGTTTGAAGAAGCGCTTGAAGACGCGAAGAAGAAGATCGTCGGGCCGAACCCGAACATCCTCGCCCTGCCGCGCGCGTTCACGACGACGGCGGTGCACCTGTGCATGAAAGACCCGAGCCAGAACAGCCACACCCGCGACGGCATCACCCATCCCTGCGGCGGCTGCTGAGACGCCCTCGGAGATATGAAAAAATCCGAACCCCCTTCCGAAATAAACGGAAGCCGGGTTCGGATTTTTGGCGTTTGGTGCGGATAGCGGGGGTCGAACCCGCACGCCGTGAGGCAGGGGATTTTAAGTCCCCGGTGTCTGCCATTCCACCATATCCGCGTAAACTACATTATATCGGTTTCTGGATTTATTGTCAAGCGCTTGAAAATTTGATACAATAGGCGGCAGAAAAGCAAAGGCGGCGAGAGAGATGCGAAAAAAAGCGGTGGAGCTTCCCGGCGTGACGCTGGGCGAGGGGATGCCCAAGGTCTGTGTGCCGGTGATGGGGGCGGACGCGCGGGCACTCAGGGCGGCAACGGACGCGGCGCGGGCGCAGGCGGATTTGATCGAGCTGCGGCTGGACAGCGTTTCCCCCGAGATGGACGCGGCGCGTTTGCGGGCAGCCTGCCGAACCGTTCGCGAGGCGGCGCAGGGAACGGCGATTTTGGCGACGATGCGCACGGCACGCGACGGCGGCGCGGGCGACGCGGACGCGGCGCGCTACGAGGCGCTGCTGGTCATGCTGGCGCGGGAGCGGCTCTGCGACGCGCTGGATGTGGAGCTGAGCATCGGCGAGGCGGCGTTTTCGCGGATTGCGCGGGCGGCGCACGAGGCGGGCATGCCGGTGATCGGCTCCTTCCACGACTTTGAAAAAACGCCGGACGCGGAAGAAATGGCCGCGCGGCTTTGCCGAATGGCGGCGCTGGGCGCGGACATATGCAAGATTGCGGTTATGCCGAGAAAGCGGCGGGACGTTGTCGCGCTGACTGCGGCCTGCGCGCAGGCGGACGACGCGCTGACACAGCCGATCATCGCGATTTCGATGGGGGAGATGGGCATGTCCACGCGAATCTGCGCGGAGGCGATGGGGAGCTGCCTGAGCTTCGGCACGGCGGGCGCGGCGAGCGCACCGGGGCAGATGGAGGCCGGGGCGCTCCGGGAGGCGCTCGCGCTGGCTCACAGGGCGCTGGCGCGCGAGGCGCAGGAATTCTGAACAAATTGATTATTTAAGCAATTTGGATGAAAAACAGGCCGAAAAGCGGACGAAAACGAAAGAATGAAAAGAAGATGAAAAAATATCAGAACATTCTTTACAATTTTTGATGCGTCGTTTATAATGAATTTAACAAATGGGCGTTGCCCGATATAAGGAGGATATCTCATGAAGAAGTTTGCGACCCTGATGCTGGCGCTCGTGATGCTGATTTCCTGCGCGGCCATCGGTATGGCCGAGGATATCACGCTGGACGTCATCATCTGCCAGTACGGCACCCAGACGAACGACTGGTTTACCGGCACCGGCATGAACGGCACCAGCTTCGTCAAGAAATTCGAAGAAGCGAACCCCGGCATCAAGCTGAATCTGGAGGTCGTCTCTTGGAACGACGTATACACCGTGGTTTCCACGCGCATCAGCAACAACAATGCGCCGGACATCCTCAATCTGGACTCCTTCGCGGATTACGCCAACGAGGGTCTGCTCCTGCCGGTCAAGGATTATTGCCCGGAAGAGCTGTTTAACGACTTCTTCCCGTCCTTCATCGCGCAGTCTGTGATTGACGATACCGTGTGGGCCGTTCCGGATCTGGCTTCCGCCCGCGCGCTGTATTACAACGTGGATCTGCTCGAAGCGGCCGGCGTCGAAGTGCCGACGACTTGGGCGGAGCTGGAAGACGTCTGTCAGGCGCTGGTTGACTTCTACGGCGGCGACGTGTATCCGTGGGGCATCGACATGACCACGGACGAAGGCCAGGCGGCGTTCGCTTACTACGCTTGGGGCAACGGCGGCGGCTTCGTTGACGACGAGGGCAACTGGACGATCAACTCCCCGGAGAACATCGAGGCGGTCGAGTTCGCGGTGAACCTCTACAAGAAGGGCTACACCAACCCGAACCCGGCGACCCAGACCCGTTACGACCTGCAGGATATGTTCGGCGCGGGTAAGCTGGCGATGGTCATCGCCCCGAACTCCCTGCCGACCTATATCGCTACGAAGGGCTACACCGACGTGAACTACGCGGTTGCCGACATCCCGCACAACGAGGGCAAGACCTCCAGCTCCGTCGGCGTCATGGACCGCATCATGGCGTTCAAGGACGACAGCGCGCCGGATCAGGCCGCCCGCAACGAGGCCATCGGCAAGTTCCTGACGTTCTTCTACGATCCGGAGAACTACGTGGGCTGGGTCAGCATGGAAGACTTCCTGCCGGCCGTGAACTCCGCTGTGGCGGCGCTGGTTGAGGCGAACCCGTCCTTTGAGGCGTGGCTGAAGGTGCTGGACGGCTGCAAGTTCTACCCGACCGCGAAGACCGAATGGATCGACGTGAAGCAGGGCGCGGCGGCTGTTGAGCAGAGCGCGCTGACCGGCGGCGACGTCAAGACGCTGCTCGACGAGCTTCAGGCGAAGGTCACCAAGTAAAAAAACGGCAGCCCGGATGGCTGCAAACCGATCAAGGCAAACCGATGAGGGAAGGGGGTTGGAAAATCCGACCCCCTTCTTTTCGGCCTTGATGCGCGTGCCGCCGCGGTCGTTTTTCAATCAATTTGCGCGTCGTTGAACGCCTTTCGTCCGCTTTTCCGACAGCCTCCTTTTTTCAGGGCGGCGGAAAGGCGTTATCCGACATAGGGAGGTAAGAGAATTGAATTCCATTCTCGTGCGTCACAAATGGGAACCATACGTCTGGCTGCTGCCGAGCATCCTGCTGATGACGATTTTCGTCGTCTTCCCGATCGGCATCGTCTTCAAGCTCGCTTTCAGCGAGATCTCCAAGGCGGGCATCGTCGGCGGCTTCATCGGCTTTGCCAACTTCAAGGCGGCCGTTTCCGCGCCGGTGTTCGGCACGGTGATGCTCAACACGGTGGTGTGGGTGGTTTCGGTCGTCGGCCTGTCCACGCTGCTGGGCTTTATCGTCGCCATGACGCTCAACCAGAAATTCCACGGCCGCAAGCTGGCGCGTTCGGTCGTCGTCTTCCCGTGGGCGACCTCGCTGGTCATTCAGGCCTCCGTGTGGAATTACATCATCAAGTATGAATACGGCAATCTGAACAACGTGCTGCTCAACCTGGGCATCATTCAGGATGCGATCAACTGGCGCGCGACGTATCAGATTGAGTTCGCGTGGGAATGCGGCGTGGGCATTTTCGTCACCATCCCGTTCGTTACCTTCTGCGTGCTTTCCGGGCTGCAATCCATCGACGCATCGTATTACGAGGCGGCGACGGTGGACGGCGCGTCCTGGTGGCAGAAGCTGACGAACATCACCATCCCGCTGGTGCGCCCGTCGCTGACGGTCAGCACGGTGCTCAACGTGATCTACGTGTTCAACTCCTTCCCGATCATCTACACCATCACCAAGGGCGCGCCGGCCAACAAGACCGACACGCTCATCACCTATCTGTATATGCTCGCGTTCTATGACCAGAAGAAGGGCCCGGCAACGGCGCTTTCCGTCGTCGGCTTCCTGATTCTGTGCGCGGTGGCGGGGCTGTACATGATGATCTCGCTGCGGAAGGAGGATCAGGCGTGATGAAAAGGAAGAACAAGAGCACGCTGCTCGTCTGCATCAACTGCATGATCATCACGCTGGCCATCCTGCTGCTGCCGCTGGCGTTCTTTGAAACGAGCATCTATGTCAAGCGCAGCGCGAACACGTTCGTCGGCGACGAGAAATACGTCGAGGCGCGCGCGGAGGTCGAGGCCGTCGCGGCGCAGCACGAGGGCGCGGTAATTGAGGAGAGCGTGACCGAGCGCGTCAACTCCAAGGGCGTCACCACGTCGATGGTCACCTTCACGGTGAAGGAAACCGTCCGCCGCAACGGGCTGGATTTCCTGCTGCATGGCGTCGGCCACAGCGAGGGCATGTCGGGCGTCGGCCCGACGAACGTGATGCGCCTGCTGCTCGGCTCGATGGCGGTTTCGCTGGTGCTGCTGCTGTGCGCGAGCTACAAGACGCTGGAACTGCCGCGCACGGATCTGCCCAAGACGGCCAACCGGCTGTATACGGCCGCCGGCGTGTTTGCGCTGATCGCGTGGTTCTGCGTACCGGCGTTCGTGCGGGCGATGAACTATACGTTCGCCCGGCAGGTGGATCTGCTGGTCGGCGGGCACATCCAGAACGACGCGCTGCTGGCGCAGCTCAACGCCTTCCTCTACGGCGGGCAGGCGGGCGACGGCCTGATGGAGATGCTTCGCGGGCTGACGGTGAAAACCAACTGGGCGATCTGGGTGGCGTTTGCGGCGCTGTTCCTGCTGCTGTGCGCGATCACCTGCCTGCGCTGCGGCGAGCTGAAAAAGACGCTGGCGCGCGGCGGGCTGTATCTGTTCGTGATTGCGCTGTGCATCTTCATCCTCTATCCGTTCTACGTGATGCTCATTACCGGCTTCCGCAGCAATGCGGAGACGACGGATATGTACTTCCTGCACATGATGCCGACGAAGTGGATTTGGAGCAACCTCAAGGATATCTGCGACCGCGGCGTTCTGCGCTTCCTGCTCAATTCCATCATGCTCTCCACCGGCGCGACGGCCATCGCGATGCTCTGCGGCATTCCGGCGGCCTACGCGATGGCGCGCATGCATTTCAAGGGGCGTAACCTGTTCCTCGGCTTCGTCATTATGAGCCAGATGTTCTCCCCGGTGGTGCTGCTGGTCGGCATTTCCCAACTGATGAACGCGCTGCACCTCAACGATACGATCCTGGGTCTGATGCTGATTAACGCGGCCTTCAACCAGGCGTTCGCCATCTGGCTGCTGCGCGGCACATTCGTTTCGATCTCCCCGGAGATGGAGCAGGCCGCCTGCATCGACGGCTGCAACACGGTCGGCGCGCTTTGGAACATCCTGCTGCCGATGGCCGCGCCGGGCATTGTGACGACGCTGATCTTCGTGTTCATCAACTCGTGGAACGAATACACGATCTCCACCGTGCTGATTTCCACCCCGACGAACAAGCCGATCACCGTGGGCATCACCCAGTTCAGCTCGTTTAACATGATCGAGTGGCAATACCTCTTCGCGGCGGCGCTGCTGGCGACCATCCCGGTCATCATTCTGTTCATGTGCATTGAAAAGCACCTCGCCGAGGGGCTGACCTCCGGCGGCGTGAAGGGTTAAGACAGAGAGGGCGACAACATGAATCCACATATCGAGAACGTCGTGATGCAGTTTGATCTTCCGGACGGCGCGTGGACGGCGGAGCCTTACGGCAACGGCCACATCAACGAGACGTATCTGGTCACGACGGGGGAGAAGCGCTTTATTCTCCAGCGCGTCAACGGCTATGTTTTCCCTAAGCCGGAGGACGTGATGGACAACATCGAGCGCGTGACCGCGTTCCTCAAGGCGCAGATTGAGCGGGAGGGCGGCGATCCGGCGCGCGAGACGCTGACCCTTGTGAAGACGCATCGGGGAGAATGCTTCACCTACGACCGGGAGGGCGGCCTGTGGCGGATGTATCTGTTCGTTGAGGACACGGTATCCTGCGATCTGCCGGACACGCCCGCGCTGTTCGAGCTTTCCGGCGAGGCGTTCGGCAAATTCCAGCGGCAGATGGGCGGCTTTCCGGCGGATTCGCTGCATGAGACGATCCACGATTTCCACAACACCCCGGCGCGCTACCGCCAGCTCGAAGACGCGATTGCGCGCAACGAGGCCGGCCGGCTGGGCAGCGTGACGGCGGAAATCGAGTTTTGCAGGCAGTACGAGCGGGAGGTGCACGCGCTGCTGGACGCGATGGAGGCGGGCGAAATCCCCCTGCGCGTCACCCACAACGACACCAAGCTCAACAACGTGCTGCTGGATCGCCAAACTGGGCGCGGCGTGTGCGTGATTGATCTGGACACTGTGATGCCGGGGCTGGCGGCGTATGACTTCGGCGATTCCATCCGCTTCGGCGCGAGCACCGCGGCCGAGGACGAGCCGGATCTGAGCCGTGTGCAATTCTCCCTGCCGATGTTCGAGGCGTTCACCCGCGGCTTTTTGAAGGAGGCCGGGCAGACGCTCGGCGCGCGCGAAATCGAGCTGCTGCCGATGGGCGCGAAGCTGATGACGCTGGAATGCGGCATGCGCTTTCTGGCGGATTACCTGAACGGGGATAAATATTTCCGCGTTCACCGCGAGGGGCACAACCTCGACCGCGCGCGCACACAGTTCAAGCTGGTGCGCTGCATGGAGGAAAGCTGGGCGCAGATGGCGGACATTGTGCGCCATTGCGCGCAATAAACGCACAATAAGCACAAATCGGGCGGCGGATTTCCTACATTTTTTAGGAAATGCGCCGCCTGTTATTTATGGCGCTGCGCTGAAATGTCGGGTATAATATACCGTATCAAAGTATATATTGGAGGGACACCATGAAAGCAGCGCCCACGGTTCAGCCGCTGCTCACCTTCGGCCAGTGCCTGAAAAACATACTTGGTGCGCGCAAGCTGTCGGCCTCCGCCCTATCCCGGATGATGGAGCAGAAGAGCCGGAACAGCATGTTCCGCATTTTGGATGATACCGGCGGCCCGGCGGTGCAGGCGGCTTTTTTTGAAAGCCTGAAGGCGAGCGACTGCCTGCATTTGACCGAGCAGGAGGAGCGCGAGCTGGAAAGAGCGCTGGAGGTCAGCCGCTTCGGCGTGGCGGGCTACATGACCAATCAGGCGATGCACAGGCTGCTCGGCGACGTCGATTTGCAGGCCGCCGCGGACGATTCCCTTCGCGTGGATCGCAGCCGGGACGGCTCGGTGACGACGCTGCGCGAATCCATGGAGCGGCTGGCCGCCGAACAAAAGCGCGTGCATTTCGTCATCACGGGCTGCTGCTACCGCAGGGTGTTTGAGCGCATCGCCGCCGCGTTCGCCGGGTCGGCCTGCGAAATGAGCATCGAGCACTATCTGTATACCGGCGGGGACGAGATCATCGGCTGCGTATCCGCCATTCAGCCGGTGCTCTATCTGCCCGACTACAAGGGCTATTGCATCGACGAAAACATGTTCAACATCCAGCGGGAGCAGGTCTACCGCTGCAACACGATCACCGCGCACTGCGAGGACGCGCAGGGGCAGAAGCAGGTGCTCATGGCGGTGATGATCGACCCGCAGCGGCTGCTCTCCATCGGCTCTCCGGATGAACGCAACATCGAGATTGTGGAACGGATGATGCGCGAGGACAGGCCGAAGATGCACCCGATCAAGAGAGAATTTCAGACGAGCGGCTCACCGGAGGGCTATCTGGCGTATACAAAGAGTCTCCAGCGGCTGGAGCAGGGGCGCAGCATCTACGACATCAAGCTGGATGTGCCGATCAATTTTGTGGCGCCCGAGGTGCTGGTCGGCCCGGCGCGCGACGGCTTCGCGGCGCACGGGTTCGCGCAGGATGACGCGCTGGAGGAGATGATCGGGCAGTTTTACAAGGTGCATCAGAAGCGGTTTGACAACTACTTCCAAAAGCGCCGCCCGACGCACGCCATCTTCTCCCGGCAGGCGATGGAGCAGTTCGCGCAGACCGGGCTGGAAAGCGACCACTTTTTCGCCATCCGCCCGTTCAGCCCGGCGGAGCGCGTTTCGATTCTGACGCATCTCAAGGAGCAGAACGAAACCAACCCGAATTTCTGCCTCTATTTCTTCAAGCCGGGGTATCGTCAGCCGCGCACGGAAATCTGCCTGTACGAGGGCGCGGGCACGATGCTCACCGTGGCCGATACGGATTACGACCTTTCCGGCGCGCACTCGGAGGTGCTGATTACCCAGACCGAGTTCAGCCGGAAATACAAGGCGTTTTTCATTCACGATCTGCTGGAAAGCAAGGTGCTCTCGCCCGCGGAGACGCAGAAGACGTTCGAGGAATTGATCGAAATCGCGAGAAACGCATAAACGCGGGCGGCTTTACGCAGCTTCCTATATAAAAAATCAGCCGCAGGCAAGAAAAACTGCGGCTGATTCGTTTATAATGGAAGAAGACGCCAAACGGAGGGGACGGATATGAACAAAAAGAATCTGGGGCTGATCGCGCTGTTCATCCTGCTGATCGCCGCCGTCGTGCTGCTGACGGCGGGGGAGACGCGCGAGGAGGACGCGCCCCTGCCCGATATCCGCCTGACGGAGATCGTGCCGCACAGCACGCAGATCAACGCCGACGGCTACGCGATGGGATCTATCACGCTGACCAGCTTTGCCGACGCGCCGGCGGATCTGACGGGCTGGGGGCTGGCCGACCGCGTCTACAAGGTGAAATACGTCTTTGAGCGCGGAACGACGCTCGCTCCCGGCGAGAGCCTGACGGTGTATCTGGCGGGCAAGCACGGGGCGAAGGGCACGCTGCGCTATGCTTCCTTCGGGCTGTCCGCGAAGCACGAGGAGCACGTCTATCTCTATGCCGCCGACGGAAGGACGAGTGACGAAATCGAGCTGCCCGCGCTCGGCACGGACGGCGCGTATCGCCGCGTAGACGGAGAGTGGGAGGCGGTTGTGCCCGCTGTGACGGAGCTTCCGGCGGACGCAATCTGAGCTTGTATAACGGGGAAGCCCGTGCTATAATGCAAAAAAGAACACAAAAGCTGGAGGAATTTCCTTGGACAAGCAGAATGCGGCGGATTTTTCGCAGGGGAGCATCGGTTCCCGCATCATGGCGCAGGCGATTCCGCTGAGCCTGGCCGAAATCGTGCAGTTGCTCTACAACATCGTGGATCGCATCTTTTTGGGGCACCTGCCGGATGGAAACACGCTGGCGCTGACCGGCGTGGGACTGATTTTCCCGGTCGTGTCCATCGTGGCGGCGTTCACCAGCCTGTACAGCTCGGGCGGCGCGCCGATTTTCGCGATGGCCAGAGGGCGGAAGGACGAAGAACGCGCGCTGCAAATTCAGGGCACGGTGTTCACCCTGCTGCTCGGCTCGTCGCTGGCGCTGACGGCGCTTTGCTATCTGCTCAAGCGGCCGCTGCTCTTTCTCTTCGGCGCGAGCGAGGATTCGTTTGTCTTTGCGGATGCGTATCTGAAGATCTATCTGCTGGGCACGCCGTTCACCATGCTGGCCACGGGAATGAACCCGTTTATCAACGCGCAGGGCCGCCCCAAGATCGGCATGATGACCACGGTGATCGGCGCGGTGCTGAATCTGGCGCTCGATCCGCTGTTCATCTATGGGTTTCACATGGGCGTGACGGGCGCGGCCGTGGCGACGGTCATCAGCCAGGCGGTGAGCTGCATCTGGGTGCTGCGCTTCCTCTCCGGCCCAAAGTCGATTCTGCCGCTCAGGCGGCGCGAGGCGCGAATCTATCCGTATCTGCTCAAGGATATTTTGAGCCTCGGCGTGGTCGGCTTCATTATGAAATTCACCAACTCGCTGGTGCAGATTGCCTGCAACAAGATGCTCTCCATCCACGGCGGCGACCTGTACGTCGGCGTGATGACGGTGATCAACGCCATCCGCGACGTTTTTACCCTGCCCGCCAGCGGCATCACCGACGGCGCGCGCCCTGTGCTCAGCTACAACTACGGCGCGGGGCAGATGCAGCGCGTCCGGGCGGGGATTCGCTTCATGTCCGCCGCGGCGATGGTCTACACGTTCTGCGCGTGGCTGTTTGCGATGTTCCAGCCGAGGCTGCTCTGCCGGATTTTCACGCCGGACGAGGCGATGGTCGAGGCCAGCGTGCGGATGCTGCGCGTGTATTTCGCGGGCTTCTTCTTCCAGAGCTTCCAGTTCTGCGGCCAGAGCGTCTTTCAGTCGCTGGGCTGGGCGAAATATGCCATCACGTTTTCCCTGCTGCGCAAGGTGGTCATCGTCGTGCCGCTGACGCTGCTGCTGCCCGTCGTTGGGCTGGGCACGACCGGCGTGTTCCTCGCCGAGCCGATTTCCAACATCGTCGGCGGCTTGGCCTGCTATATCACCATGCTGTGCACGGCCTATAAGCAGATGGGACGAGAATGACGGGGTTCATTGTGACTCCTTCCGTCTGCCTTCGGCATCCAACCTCCCTCCAAGAGGGAGGTCTGTTTTTATAAAAAAGCCTCCCGTTTGAGGGAGGCGGAAACAGCGGTGTTTGGGCGAGGGGCGTTATTCGGCGATAAACCGCGGGGTTTCATTCAATTCGTGTTCCGCGAACAGGCAGTCAATCGCATCCAGATAGGCCTCGATTCGGGTCGCCTTGCGGATGGCCTTGCGCGGTTTTTCCGGCGCGTCAAAGCAGCAGACGAAATGCTTGGCGATTTCCCGCATGCGCCCGAGGGTGACGTGCGCCGGGTATTTGGCTTGATAGGCCGCCAGCAGCCGGTCATGGAAGGCGCGGAGGGACGCCTTGCAGAGCGCCTCGCCGCCGCCGAGCGATTGCGCCAAGGCGGGGTTGGCGATCAGCCCGCGCCCGAGCATCAGCGCGCGGGTATTCGGGAACTGCCGCATCAGCTCGCGGCAATCTTCCTCGCAGAAGAGATCGCCGTTGTAGCAAAGCGGCCGGTCAAGCGCCGCGTGTGCCTTGGCGAACGCCTCCCGATGCGGGGTTCCCTTGTAGAACTCGACGCGCGTGCGCGGGTGGATGATGAGCTCGTGGATGGGATAGCGCGCGAACACATCCAGCAGGCGGTCGAATTCATCCGGCCGGGTGTAGCCGATGCGCGTCTTGATGGAGACGGGGAGCGGCGACCGGGCAAAACCCCCGTCCAGCAGCCGCTCCAGCGCGGGCACGTCCGCCAGCAGCCCCGAGCCCTTGCCCTTGGCCGTCACCGTGCCGGAGGGGCAGCCGAGGTTCAGGTTCACCTCGCCATAGCCCATGTCGCCGAGCGCCTGCGCCGCCCAGAGGAAGAGCGCCGCATCCTTGCAGAGGAGCTGGGGTACGCCGAAGCCGTTCTCCGGCGCAAGGATGGAAAGGTCGCGCGCGGTGAACGCGAGATTCTGCGTCGGGCTGACGAACGGGATGAAGTATTTGGCCACGCCCGAAAAGCAGTCGCGGTGCACCCGGCGGAAAACCGCGTCCGTCACGCCCTCCAGCGGCGCAAGATAGACCGTCATCGCTTTTCCTCAACGCCGATGCGGCAGATTTGATCCGCCGTTCCGTCCTCGACGATGGCTTTCAGCAGGGCAACCACCTCCGCGTCGTATTGGTGCGAAAGCGTCGTCAGCTCGGCGATGGCGCTGCGCGTGGACATACCCTTTTTATACGGCCGGTCGGAGGTCATCGCGTCGAAGGTATCCACAGCGGAAAGGATGCGGATTTCCAGCGACATCTGGTCGGCAGTCAGCCCGTCGGGGTAGCCGCTTCCATCCAGCCGCTCGTGGTGGCCGCGCGCAATCCGGGCGACGTCCGGGGAGAAGCGGGCGGAAAGCAGGTTGAAGCTGTCGATGGGGTGGCGCTTCATGGCGGCGTATTCCGAATCGGTCAGCCGCCCCGGCTTGGACAGGATCTCCGTCTGCTGGTAGCATTTGCCGACGTCGTGATACAGCGCGGCGAGCAGCAGCGCGTGCGTCGCCTCGGGGGACATGTGCAGGCGCTGGCAGACGGCCTCCGCAAAGCGCATCACGCGGCGGCTGTGGTGATAGGTGTAGTGATCCTTCCGGTCGATCTGCGTATTCAAATCGTTAAGATCGTTGACAAACCCCATGAAATCATCGAAAACCGGCTTGGATGTGAAGCACAGAAGCCGCACGTCCGTCTTGGGCGTGATGGAAATGTCGTGGTCGAGGCCGGTGGTGTAAAACGAATCGCCGGCGCAGAGCGTCTGCGCCTCGCCTTCGTCGGTGTGCAGCGTCAGTTCGCCCGTCAGCAGCGTGTAATATTCCAGATAGACCGGCCTTTCGGGATCAGGCGTGAGCCAGACGACAGAGCCCGCGTCGATTTGCAGCAGGATGACGTTCGTGCCGTCGAAATTGGCCAGCAGGCGATACGTATTGCGGTTTTGGGTCACGTTGACCAGAGAATCGCCCGCGCGGGAAACAAACAGATGGTGCAAACCGAAAAGCCTCCTTCCGGATGTAATACTAATTCTTGTTAAAATGGCTTAATCCGCGCACCATCTTTTTCGCTCTGACTTTGCCTCGTTCCGTTCAACGTACCTCCAGTACGCCTCACTTCACTTGGCTTCGTCAGAACAAAAAATCTGATGCGCTCTGTTAAGCATTTTAACTGCGAATTAGTATAAAGATCAAATAAAATAAAATCAAAAAAGAGAGAAGAACAAAAGAAAGGGCTGCCGCAGCAGCCCATTGACATGCGCCTTACACGGAAACGACGCGAATCGGATCGACCATGACGGTGTAGCCGCCGATTTCGACCGCCACATATTCGCAGACGGTCTTGACCCCGCAGACCGCGGCGGCCGCTCTGGCCGTGTAGGAAACGGCGTGCGTGCGCGTGAGCATCGAGAGAATGATGGCGCGAACCTCCGCGTCACATTCGGCGCGCTCGGCCATCCGGCAGGATTGCGCGATGATGGTTTCGATGCGGGCGTTGGCCGCTTCCACGGTCTTCAGCCCGTACTGCCTGAAAGCGTTGCTGACGTCAAAGCGGCCGTTTTGCAGCCGAAGCGTTTCAATCTGGGCGACGGCGGACGGTTCCGCAGCCGCGCAGGCCTGCGCGGGGAGAAGCGCCGCAAAGAGCAGAAGCATCGACAGAAAAACGAGAGAAATCCGGCGTTTCATGGGGGGGGGGAACCTCTTTTCCTTTGTCCTGCGTGTGACGTTTCTCCGAGCAAAAAGGAGAAACCGGTTTCAATCAACAGGATTATTATAACAAAGCAAAAAAGCCCTGTCAATGCATCCCTTGTATCTTTAGGGGTCGATTATGCCGCGCAGCTTGCGGCGCTCGCGCAGCTTGAGCTCCTGCCCCTGGTCGGAGGGGATGTAATAGCGCCGCCCCTTGACCTCCGGCGGCATGTATTCCTGCTTGACCCAGTGGCCGGGGAAATCGTGCGGATACTGGTATTGCGCGCCGCTGCCCAGCCGCTCGTGCCCGGCGTAGTGCGTATCCCGCAGGTGGATCGGCACGGGGCCGAAGCCGCCCTTTTCCGCGTCCGCGACGGATTGATCCAGCGCCATGACGACTGAGTTGGATTTCGGGCTTTCGCAGATGGCGATGATCGCCTGCGCCATGGACAGCCGCGCCTCCGGCAGGCCGACCGCTTCGAGCGCCTGCGACGCGGCGACTGCTTGCAGCATCGCCGTCGGGTTCGCCAGCCCCACGTCCTCGCTCGCGTGGGCGATGATCCGCCGCGCGATCAGGCGCGGATCGACGCCCGCGTAGAGCAGCCGCGCAAACCACGCCATCGCCGCGTCCGCGTCGCTGCCGCGCAGGCTCTTGCAGAACGCGGAGAGCATGTCGTAATACAGCGATTCGTCGCAGCGGATGACCGGCTTCTGGATGGATTCCTCCGCGACCTCCATCGTGATGTGGATCACGCCGTCCTCGCCCGGCTCGGTCGTCAGCACGGCCAGCTCCAGCGCGCCCAGCGCGGAACGCACGTCGCCGTTGGCGATTCGGGCGATGTGGCGCATGGCCTCCTCGTCCATCTCCACGGCGGTGGCGCCGAAGCCGCGCTCCCGATCCGCCAGCGCGCGGCGCATGGCGAGTATCACGTCTGCCTCGCCGAGCGGATAAAACTGAAAGATGCGGCACCGGCTCACGATGGCCGGGGTCATGGAGACGAGCGGATTTTCCGTCGTCGAGCCGATGAAGCGCACCACGCCGCGCTCGATGGCGGGCAGGATGCTGTCGCTCTGCGACTTGCTCCACCGGTGACATTCGTCCAGCAGCAGATACGTCGCCTGCCCGTAGAGGCTGCGCCTGTCCTGCGCCTCCTTGATGACCTGCCGCACGTCCGCTACGCCGCTGGTCACGGCGTTGAGCTGAACGAAGGCGGAATGAGTCGTGCCCGCGATGATGGAGGCCAGCGTCGTTTTGCCGCATCCCGGCGGGCCGTAGAAGATGGAGGAGGTCATGCGGTCGGCCTCGATGGCGCGCCGCAGGAGCCGACCCGGCCCGACGATATGCCCCTGACCGATAAATTCATCCAGCGTTCGCGGACGCATGCGGTCGGCCAGCGGGCTGAGCGCGGCTTCCTGGGATGAAAACAAATCCTGCATGAAACAATCCCCCTTCAAATGCTCCCTTTATTATATCGCGCGGCGAACCAAAAGGCAAATCGAACGAAAGGAAAACACGCCGAAAAACGGGAAGAAATCCGCCCGCTCAATCGTCTATAAGGTGAATCCCCGATTGAGGGCGAATACCGCAGAGAAAGAAGGAACGATGATGAAGAAGACGATCTGCGCGCTGGGCACGGCCGCCCTGCTCTTTGGCCTGCTGGCAACGGCGACGGCCGAAAAGGAAGCGCTTCACTTCAGCGAGGACAGCCATTCGTTCATTGTCACGTCCGAGGTCATCGGCCGCAGCGAATACGGCGAGACCGCGTTTGACATCCGCGTGACGATGGACGGCAATGAAATCCAGACCATCAACTTCACGGCTGAAAATGTCAACGAGGGGCAGCGGGAGACGGTTCTCTGCGATGTGAACATGGACGGCTATGCGGATTTGGCGCTGATGAATTCGATGGGCGCGTCCGACGGGTTTGCGTCTTACTACCTCTACGAGCCGATGACGGGGCAGTTCGTCCATCATCCGGGGCTGGACAGACTGTCCTTCTACCGCGCGCAGTTTTACCCAGAGAAGCGCTATGTGCTCAATTACCTGCACGACAGCGCGGCGACGGGCATTTGGGAATTGTATCAATGGCAGACGGACGGCGAATTAAAGCTGCTTTCCGAGGCGGCCATTCAGTTTGAGGGCGACGCGCTGACGGCGATGGCCGGACGCGCGAAAAACGGCACAATTAAAATCAGCTATACCAGCGAACCGTTTGCCTACGAGGACGAGGCGCGACGGCGTTTGGAATACGACAAGCTGATGGTCATTTTGTTTGACGGCGACGATCCGGGCGAGGCGGCGGAGCTGGGGCTGAGACCGTGACGACCCTCATTTTGAAGCGGTCAGCAGGAGAAAAACGCTTCGCCTCGAATTGTAAATCCGTATGCATCATAAACGATTGAAAAAAATTGCAGGGAGGAAGCGAATGTGAAAAGGCGGATAGCTGCTCTGTTGGCGGCGGCGATGCTGGCCGCAGCCGCGCCGACGCTGGCGGAAACCATGCGCATCGGCGATCAGGCCGTTGTGAAAAAGTGCAAGGAATATATCACGCTGCGCGAAGCGGACAACGTGCAGGCGACCGAGCTTGCCCGAATCCCGCTGGGCGGACAGGTGATTTATCTCAATCCGGCGCAAAACGGGTTCGCGCTGGTGGAATATGGGGATACGCAGGGCTTTGTGAAGGCGGAATATCTGGGCAACCAAACCGCGCGCGCTACGCCGTTCGCCATCACGGAGGAGGAGCGCCACAACGTCAATCTGTTTTTGACGAATTTCACCGAGACAGGAATGGAACGATACGACGCGGCCTCGACGACGGACGCGGAGCTGGTGCGCTTTGCCGTGCTGCATGCGTGGCTCAACCGATCCGGCCAATGGAACGTCACCGAATGGGGCAGTCGGCTTGAACAGAGCAACGTGACCGACGACGTGCTGCGCTATTTCGGCAGGCCGCTGATTCTGCTCGATCAGCCGGATTTTGATTACGACGGCGCGTATTATTACATGCACGAGCCGGGCGCGCCGATTGGGCTGGGCTTTGTCTGCGCCAGCGAGGTGGAAACGCTCGGCGGCGGGCTGTATCGGGTCTACTTCGGCGTTTACGGCGCGGGCGAAATCATCGACGACGACGGCGTATATGATCTCCTGCCGGAGCAGGCCGCGCTCCTGTACCCGAACACGCCGTTTCAGGGCTGCGCCGTCATCCGCGCGCTGGGGCTGAACAGCAGGGATGGCTTTCGGCTGGAAAGCTTGAGGGTTGAATGATTGAAAACCACTTGACGGCAAGCCGAAAATGCGGTATGATAGCCAAGAAAGTTAAAAAAGTGAACTAATTGCGTAGGCGCTTCCTGCTCGAATAGTTCGGATGGAATGGAGCGCTGTCAGCAGACTGTGCCGGGATGAACAATCCCGGCTTTCTAACAGATAAAAAGTTCACTAAATGAACTAAAAAAGGAGATTACTTTCATGGTACAGAACAAAACCGCTTGGAAACATGGAGCAGCTCGCGCAGTCAAAGCAATCTTCGCGGTGCTTGGCGCGCTGACGATTGTGTTTTTCGCTTTTTTCGGCGGCGAATTTTCAACGCTCAAGACTTTGAACCGCGTAGAGGACGATGCCAATCTGTTCACGATGGAATATAAGGCTGACTATGCGCTGGATCGATTTCTGAAAATCGGCGCTTCTACGGATACCGAGCTGATCGAATTTATTGTCAGGCAGGTGCTTAAAGGGATTCCACTGAAATTTGATTTGCCGAATTTGGGATGCTCGACGTTTGCTGCAAAGCTGGCAGACGGAACGCCGATTTTCGGGCGCAATTTTGATATGTACGATTCTCCGGCGCTGCTTGTGACGACGCGTCCGAAGGATGGCTATGCTTCCATTTCGATGGTCAATCTGGCGTACATCGGATACAACAGCGAAAACCTTCCGACTTCTCTGGTGAAGGGAATTATGACTCTGGCCGCGCCGTATGCGCCGTTGGACGGCGTGAATGAAAAGGGCTTAGCGGTCGGCGTTTTACAGATTAAGACGACCCCGACTAACCAGCAGACTGATAAGGTCGATATCACGACGACATCTGCAATCCGCCTGCTGCTTGACCGTGCGGCGACGGTTGAGGAAGCGATTGAACTGCTGTCCCAATATGATATGCATGCTTCCGCGAATAGCTGCTATCATTTCCACATCGCCGATGCGAACGGCGGCAGCGTTATTGTCGAGTATATCGACGATGAAATGAGCGTTGTGCAGGACGATGCAGCGACGAATTTCTTACTCACGCCGGGCGAATATGACTTTGGCAAGGGCGAGGATCGGTATGCCACTCTTCGCGAAACGCTTGACGCGAACGGCGGTATTTTTGAAGACGGTGATCTGGCGATGAACCTTCTTGAAGCCGTCAGTCAACAAGTCAGCGAGGAGAAGAAAAGCAGCACGCAGTGGTCCTGTGTGTACGATCAGCACGCTGTGAGCGTCGATATCGCCATGAATATGAATTATGAAAAGGTTTATACGTTCGGGCTGTGACATGGGTCTTACGCGCGCTGCATTTAAGTCGAACAGGGGCAAAATGCGTATTTGGAGATTCTTTTGAAATTCCCTCTTTACAAATCCCCCGAAACCGGGTATTATATCGTTGATATGAAACGCGATGACGCGGGACGCGCATGCCTTTTGCCGCAAAGAGAGCCGGAGAACTGGTGCAATTCCGGCCGGACGGGGCGTGGGGGATCACCCGCATCAGCGGCCGCCTTGAATGGAGTAGGGGCGGACGGTTCGCCCCGTCATCGGCTTTGAGCGGGCGCTTTTCGGCGTCAATTTGGGTGGTAACGCGAGCAGCCTCGTCCCATGCGGATGAGGCTGCTTTTTATTTTTGTCACAGGAGGAAACGTATGTATCAGAAGGTTTCAACCGACATGAACTTCGCTCAGCGCGAGGAAGAGGTCATCAAATTCTGGCGCGACGAAGACGTTTTTAAGAAAACGGTGAAGCTGCGCGAGGGCGCGCCCGCCTTTACGTTCTTCGACGGTCCGCCGACCGCCAACGGCAAGCCGCACATCGGCCATGTGGAGACGCGCGCGATCAAGGACATCATCCCGCGCTATCGCACGATGAAGGGCTACGATGTGCTGCGCAAGGCCGGCTGGGATACCCACGGCCTGCCGGTGGAGCTGGAGGTCGAGAAGATGCTCGGCCTGGACGGCAAGCCGCAGATCGAGGAATACGGCATCGAGCCGTTCATCAAGAAGTGCAAGGAGTCCGTCTGGAAATACAAGACCGAGTGGGAGCAGATGAGCGAGCGCGTCGGTTATTGGGCGGATATGGAGCACCCGTATATCACCTACGAGGATAACTACATCGAATCCGAGTGGTGGAGCCTCAAAAAGATCTACGAAAAGGGTCTGCTTTACAAGGGGCACAAGATCGTGCCGTACTGCCCGCGCTGCGGCACCGCGCTCTCCAGCCACGAGGTCGCGCAGGGCTACAAGCGCGTGGAGGAGACTTCCGCGGTCGTGCGCTTCAAGGTGAAGGGCGCGGAGAACACCTACCTCACCGCGTGGACGACGACCCCGTGGACGCTGCCCAGCAACGTCGCGCTGTGCGTCAACCCGGACGACGACTATGTGAAGCTGACCTTCGAGGGCGACACCTATTACATGGCGGGCGCGCTCGTCGAGTCCATCTTCGGCGGCAAGGAGGAAAAGCCCGTTATCGTGGAGACGATGAAGGGCAGCGCGCTGGAGTACATGGAGTATGAGCCGCTCTACGACGTGGAGCGCGAGGGCGCGAAGTTCCACTACGTCGTCTGCGACAGCTACGTCACCATGAGCGACGGCACCGGCATCGTCCACATCGCCCCGGCGTTCGGCGAGGACGACGCGCGCGTGGGCCGCAAATACAACCTGCCGTTTGTGCAGCTGGTCGATGCGCAGGGCTGCCTGACCGAAGAGACCAAGTGGCCGGGCGTGTTCGTCAAGGATGCGGACAAGCTCGTGCTGGCCGACCTCAGGGAGCGCCGCCTGCTGATTAAGGCGCCGAAGTTTGAGCACGATTATCCGTTCTGCTGGCGCTGCGATACGCCGCTGATCTATTACGCCCGCCAGAGCTGGTTCATCAAGATGACCGCCGTGCACGACGCGCTGATGCGCAACAACCGCGCCGTCAACTGGATGCCGGAGAACATCAAGGAAGGCCGCATGGGCAACTTCCTGGATAACGTTATCGACTGGGGACTTTCCCGCGAGCGCTATTGGGGCACGCCGCTGCCGGTCTGGACCTGCAAATGCGGCCATGTGCACGTCATCGGCAGCCGCGAGGAGCTGGTAAAGCTCGGCCGCAACGTCGATCCCAACATCGAGCTGCACCGCCCGTACATCGACAACGTGGTGCTCACCTGCCCGAAGTGCGGCGGCGACATGCACCGCGAGAAAGAGGTCATCGACTGCTGGTATGACTCCGGCTCGATGCCGTTTGCGCAGTGGCATTATCCGTTTGAAAACAAGGAGCAGTTCGAGCGCCGCTTCCCGGCGGATTTCATCTCCGAGGCGATTGACCAGACCCGCGGCTGGTTCTACACGCTGCTGGCGATTTCGACCTGCATGTTCGATACCAACCCGTTCAAAAACTGCATCGTGATGGGTCACGTTCAGGATAAGGACGGCAAGAAGATGAGCAAGCACATCGGCAACACCGTCGATCCGTGGAGCGTGCTCAACACGCAGGGCGCGGACGCCGTGCGCTGGTTCTTCTACAACAACGCCGCGCCGTGGATGCCGAACCGCTTCCACGCCAAGGCCATCGACGAGACGACCCGCAAGTACATGGGCACGCTGTGGAACACCTATGCGTTCTTCATCCTCTATGCGGAGATCGACCAGTTCAACCCGAAGGAGCATCCGCTTGACAAGGCCGAGCTGACGCTGATGGATCGCTGGATTCTCTCCCGCCTGAACTCCCTCGTCCGCGAGGTGGACGACGATCTGAACGAATACAAGATCTTCGAGGCCTCCCGCGCGATGACGGATTTTGTGGACGATCTCTCCAACTGGTATGTCCGCCGCAGCCGCGAGCGCTTCTGGGGCAAGGGCATGGCCGGCGACAAGGAAGCCGCGTTCGCGACGCTCTATCACGTTCTGGAGACGATGAGCCGCCTGACCGCGCCGTTCACGCCGTTCATGGCCGAGAACATGTATCGCAACCTCGTCTGCTCCGTGGACAAGGACGCGCCGATTTCCGTCCACATGACGGATTTCCCGGTCTGCGACGAAACATACATTAGCGCCGAGCTGGAGCAGCACATGCGCGACCTGCTGGAGGTCGTCGTGCTGGGGCGCAGCTGCCGCAGCGAAAGCGGCCTCAAGGTGCGCCAGCCGCTCTCCCGCATGATCGTCAGCGGCGCGACCCTGCCGCAGGATTTCTGCGCGCTGGCCGAGGACGAGCTGAACGTGAAGGACGCCGTCTTCACCGACGACACCACCGCGTTTATGACCTATCAGCTCAAGCCGCAGATGCGCACGCTGGGCAAGAAATACGGCAAACTGCTCAAGGCCATCGGCGAGAAGCTCGCTACGCTGGACGGCAACGCCGTCGTCGCGGGCTTTGAGAAGGGCGAGCTGCTCCGCTTTGAGCTGGACGGCACGATGATCGAGCTGGAGAAGGACGATGTGCTGACCGCGCCGATGAAGAAGCCGGGCTATGTCGTGGCGACCGACCGCGGCGTGACCGTCGCGCTGGATACCAACCTCACCGAGGCGCTGATCGCCGAGGGCTTTGCCCGCGAGGTGATCTCCAAGCTGCAAACGATGCGCAAGGAGGCGGGCTTCGAAGTCGTCGATCGCATCCATGTCACCGTCAAGACGGCGGACGAGAAGCTCGCGCAGATCGTCGAGGCGAACGCGGACGCGATTGAGCGCGGCGTGCTGGCGCTCGACGTGACGCTGGGCGACGCGCCGGAGGGAGCGTATGTCCGCGACTGGAGCATCAACGGCGTGGACGCGACGCTGAGCGTGGCCAAGGCCTAACCGAAGCATAAAAGGAAACCATGAAAAAAATCGTAATCGCTGGCGCGGGGGCATATTTCTTTGCCCCCGCGATTTTCGAAGATCTGTTTGTCCGCTTCCGCATGGAGGCGGAATATTGGATGGTGGATGCCGACCTCGACATGGCGGAGCTTTCCGCGCGCGGGGCGCAGGCGCTGGCGCGCGCCTTCGGCGTGCAGGCGCGATTCTATTACACGACCCAGCTGCAAAAGGCGGCGTTTTCCGCCGACGCGGTGATCCTCTGTTCGGATTTCCTCGACGAGGAAGCGTGGAAAAAGGATTTTGAATCGCTGGATGCGGTCGGGCTGGGCAAGCAGGTTCGCCTGCGCGGCGGCCTCGGCGGCGCGATGCAGACCATGCGCGCGGTCGGCTTTGTCTGCGATTTGGCGGATCAGATGCGCGAGGAATGTCCCGGCGCGCCGCTGATCCTCTGTTCGAGCGGATACGGCGGGCTGCCGCTCTCCCGCGCGTGCGAGGCGGCGCAGCGCTTCTGCGGCGTGCGCACCCTCGGCGTGAGCGGCGTGACGGAGCAGACCCGCGCGCGGCTGGCGCTCTATCTGGGGCTGAAGGAAGAAAAGGTGGATGTGACCTGCGCGGGGCTGAACGATTTTTCGTGGATCGCCTCGTGCCGCGAACGCCCGAGCGGGAAGGATTTGATCCCCCGCATCCAGAAAGAAATGAAAGAGGACGACCGCGAGGCGCTGGCCGCGCAGTATATCGACTGGTACGGCGCGATTCCGGCGGGGCCGCGCGTGACCCAGTGCGAGCTGCTGGCCGATACGGAATTGAGCCCGCGCCGCTCGCTGATGATTTCCGGCGTTGGCGCGGCGGATTACGAGCTGCGCAAGCGCAATCTGGCGCTGCTGACGGTGCACGGGCCGATGCGGCCGCAGGGCGCGCAGGCGTGGGGGCAGATCCGCACCAGCGGCCTTTCCTCCGTGCGCCCGGTGGAAATCCTGCGCGCGCTGTGGGGCGAGGGCGAATGTGACGTGCAGAGCATGGTCATGCCGTGCGACGGCGCTGTGCCCGGCGTGACGCACGGGCGCTTTGTCGAAGGGCCGGCGCATGTCGCAAAGGACGGCCCCGTCGGTCAGCCGGTGGAACTGCCCATCGAGCTGGAGGATGTGATGGAGCAGCTCAGTCTGGTCAACCGCCTCTATGCCGAGGCTGCTGCGACCGGCAGCCGAAACACGCTGCGCGAGGCGCTGGAGATCGACCCGGCGCTGACAGGCATTGATCTGCTCTACGCCGAGAGCGTTGTGGCGGATATGCTGGAGAACCAGAAGGAAAAGTATCCGAGATTTTTTAGGGAATAAGGGAAACGATGGGGCTTTGGTCGGGAAACTCGCATAGTCGCCTTTGGCTCCTTGCGATTTCCGATTTCCGCCACGCTGAGTCCCGCACAGCGGGCGCGTGGCTTCAATCCTCATGCTCCACCAAGAACCTGAGGTTCTTGGATTTCCCGCTGCATTGCCCGCTGTGCGAGCAATGGGCGAAGACAAGGAATGTATCTTTTTCCCCCAGCCGCGTCAGCGGCTGGAAGTGGGAGGTGCAGGAACCTCAGGTTCCTGCCGGGGATTGGGGCAGCGCCCCAAGAAAGGAAGCTATGTTTTTAGCAGATCAATGGCAGGACTATGAAGTTCTCGATTGCGGCGGCGGCGAAAAGCTCGAACGCTGGGGCGACGTGTATCTGCGCCGCCCCGATCCGCAGGCGATTTGGCCCGCGCGCGATCCGTCGCTCTGGCGCAAGGCACAGGCTCATTATCATCGCAGCGAGAAGGGCGGCGGTTCGTGGGAGTTTTTCACCAAGCTGCCCGACCGGTGGGTGATGAATTATAAAAACCTGCGCTTTTACGTCCGCCCGACCGGATTCAAGCACACCGGCCTGTTTCCCGAACAGGCGACCAACTGGGATTGGATGACCGGCCTCGTCTCCGACCGTGTGAAGCAGGGGAGAGAGGTGCGCGTGCTCAACCTGTTCGCCTACACCGGCGGCGCGACGATGGCCTGCGCGGCGGCGGGCGCGCAGGTCTGCCACTGCGACGCGGCCAAGGGCATGGTGCAGTGGGCGCGGGAAAACCGCGAGTGCAGCGGCCTGCCGGAGGATCGTGTGCGCTGGATCATCGACGACGCGCTCAAGTTTGTGCAGCGCGAGGCGCGCCGCGGCCGCTTCTACGACGGCATTTTGATGGACCCGCCCTCCTACGGGCGCGGACCGGGCGGCGAGGTCTGGAAATTGGAAAACGAGCTGTACGGATTGGCGAAGGCCTGCTCCGAGGCGCTTTCCGATGATCCGCTGTTCTTCCTCATCAACGGCTATACGACGGGCTTTCAGGCCAGCGTGCTGGGCAACATGATCGACATGACCGTTAAGCCCCGTTTCGGCGGCGTTATCACCGCGGACGAGGTCTGTCTGCCCGTGACGGCGGGCGGCGTGCTCCCGTGCGGCGCGAGCGGCCGCTGGCAGAGGGCGTAAGATGGAAAGCTATCGCGGCGTATCCATCGTCTACGAGGATAACCACCTGCTCGTGGTCGTCAAGCCGCCGAACATGCCCACGCAGGCGGATGATTCCGGCGACGCGGATCTGCACAGCACCATGAAGGCGTACATCGCCGAAAAATATCAGAAGCCCGGCGCGGTGTATCTGGGGCTCGTCCATCGGCTGGACAGGCCGGTCGGCGGGCTGGTCGTGCTGGCCAAGACGAGCAAAGCCGCTGACCGACTGAGCGCGCAGGTGCGCGACAAGACGATGCACCGGCAGTATGTCGCCGCCGTTCGGGGCGACGCGGGGGACGCGGCCGAGCTGTGCGACTTTTTGCTCAAGGACGGCAGAACCAACATGGTTCGCGTCGTTCCCGCGAATACGCCCGGCGCGAAGGACGCGAAGCTGCGCTATCAAAAGTGCGGTGAGGCGGACGGGCTGACGCTGGTGCGGGTGCGCCTGTTTACGGGCAGGAGCCATCAGATTCGCGTGCAGCTCTCCCACGCCGGTCTGCCGATCTGGGGCGACGCGCGCTACGGCGGCGGCAAACCCGGCGAGCAGATCGCCCTCTGGGGCGCGCATCTGGGGCTGATCCACCCGACCAAGAAGGAGGAAATGCGCTTTGACGCGCTCCCGCCGATGGACGCGCAGCCGTGGAAACGGTTTGACGCGGCGGTTTGGGCGCGGGAAGGCAAAATTTTCCTGTGAGCGGGAAGAAAAGGCGGCGAATGCCCGTCTAATAGATGGGAATAAGGTTTTTTCGGAGGCTTTTACATGAAGAACATCATCACCCTGCTGCTGGCTCTGTCTTTGCTGCTGGGCGCCTGCGCGCTGGCGGACGACCGCGCGGATATGCTCGTCGCGGCGGCTGTCAACGAGCTGGGCTATTGCGCGACAAAGGGCGGCTACAGCAAATACGGCGAGTGGGGCGGCAGCGCCTACGGCGAATGGTGCTCGGAGTTTGTCTCCTGGTGCGTGAATTTCGCCGACGAATACTACGGCGCGTCCATGCTCGGCAACGATTATCCCTTGCAGACGAGCTGCGAGGGCGGCGCGATGTGGTACAAGGAGCGCGGCCGGTATGTCACCGTGAACGGCGGCCTGCGCGGCGAGGAAGGCCAGTTCTACCTGAGCGACGGCGTTTCCGTTTCGGATAGGCCGTATATCCCGAAGAAGGGCGACCTGATCTACATCGAGTGGTATAAGTATAACCGCCTCGATCACGTCGGCATCGTGGAAATGGTCACGCAGGATTCGGACGGCACATACTACGTCCACACCATCGAGGGCAACAACCACATCCTCGGCCCGACGCCCTCCGTCGTGCAGCGCTATACCTATCGGCTCGACGACGACTCCATCCGCGGCTACGGCGTTTTGACGGAGGGGCTGGTCGGCTGGGATCTGGGCATGGGCGCTTCCGGCTCACAGGTGATCGCGCTGCAAAAGAACCTCAAGGAGCTGGGCTATTACGACGGCGACTGCGCCGGCAAGCTCGGCAAGGCGAGCGTCGAGGCCATCAAAAAATTCCAGAAGGCCAGCGGTCTGGACGTCACCGGCACGGCGGACTGGGAGACCCAGAAATCCATGAACGAACAGCTGAGCGACCTTCGCGCGGACGCGGCGGCACAGGCGGAGGCCGCCGCGCAGGCGAAGGTGCAGGAAAATCTGGAAGCGGCCAAGGAAGCCATCCGGTTTTCGTGGTTCGGCGAGTTCGACCCGGCGGACGAGGCGGCGGCATGGGCGCGCCTGACCGCGGAAATCGCCGTGCTGGGCACGGATCAAAAGGAAAAAGTGTATCTTTCCGACGCGCCCAACGGCAAGCGCAAGACGTATGACGAGGGGCGCGGATTTTTTTACGGCGCGTCGGTCGCCGTCCGGGTGATCGAGGAGCAGGACGGATGGACGAAGATCGAGGCCTACAACGACCGCGACGAGCTGGAGCAGGGCTGGGTGAAATCCAGCCGAATCCGAACCGTCACGCCGAACCAGACCTACGGCATCATCGTCGATAAGATGACCCAGCGGCTGTATCTCTACAAAGAGGGGCGGCTGCTGACCACGCTGCTCTGCTCCACCGGCACGACCAGCGGCGGCAATTCGGCCATCAACGAGACGGCGAGCGGCGAGTTTCTGCTGTGCAGCTGGACGGGCGGCTTCTGGTCGGGCAATTTATACTGCGATCAGGCGATTCGCTTCAACGGCGGCGACCTGATGCACATGGTGCCCGCCATCTATTCCGGCGGGCAGGATGAAAACGGAAACCCCGTCGGCACGGCGAATTACGACATCTGCGAGAGCGCGCTGGGGCGGCGCGCGTCGCACGGCTGCGTGCGCGTGCAGCGGAAGGACAACGCGGACGGCTACAGCCACACATGGCTGTGGAACAACCTGCGCGGCCAGAAGGACATCAAGATCATCATCTGGGACGACGACGGCCGCAAGCTGAGGGAGACCGACCCCGCCACGCCGATGTATTACAACAAAGACGGCGGCAAAAAATACCACACCACGGCGCGGTGCGCAAGCGTCAAGAGCAGGTATCTGCCGCTTTCCGCCATCACCTACGGCGATTTGAGCAGCTATCCGTATAACCAGCTTTCCCCGTGCACGACGTGCGGCGCGCCGGAGCGGCCGGAGGTCGTCGCCGCGTGGAACAGCGTGATCGACGAGGCCTATGACGAATTGGGGCTGACCCCGTAAACGCGAAACGGGCAAAGAACGACGGGAAAATCGTGACGTTTGCCGCTACACAAAGCATGGAACCTGTGATACAATATCGGAGTTTGCGCGGCGCGCAGACTCTTTTTTTGATTTGTGAAGCTGGAGGATAGAGTATGAGCGTCAAACCCGTGAAAATTCCCGGTGTGGGAATGCGCAATGTCAAAACGGCGCTGGCGGCGGCGTTCTGCGCGCTTGCCTATTATTTCGTTGGCCGCAGCCCGGCGTTCGCCTGCATCGGCGCGATTTTCGGCATGGGGTCGGATATGGAGGATTCCCGCAAGAACGGCGGCAACCGCCTGTTCGGCACGCTGATCGGCGGTCTGCTGGGCATGCTGCTGTTCCGCATCTACCTGATTTTCAAGCCGGACGGCGCGTATACGCTCTGGCTCGTGCCGCTGACGTTCATCGGCACGGTGATTTTGATCGTGCTCTGCCAGATGGTGTGGGTCGGCGGCGTGCAGCCCGGCGGCGTGGTGCTGTGCATCCTGCTGTTCAACACGCCGGTGGAATCCTACGTGAGCTATGCGCTGTATCGGATTCTCGATACGACCATCGGCGTTCTGGTCGCGTGGGCGGTGAGCTACGTCTTCCCGCGGGGCTGGATGCAGCTCTGGCAGGAGCGAATCGAGGCGCTGAAAGCGAGATGAGGCGCGTTAAGGGATTGCTCAAAACGCGGCGGCAGCCGTTGACAAACGGGGGCGGAAAGCGTATCATGGTGGGGCTTGCTGGGAGGTAGAGGATGAAGGAAAAAAGGGAAGCGCCGATGAGCCCGTCGCTGATGATCGCCATCGGCTTTGCGCTGCTGATTCTGTTGGTGACGCTGCTGCTCATGCTGCCGATTTCGTCGCAGAGCCGCACCGTGACCCCGCCGCTGACGGCGCTGTTCACCGCGACGAGCGCGGTCTGCGTGACGGGGCAGGTGCTGGTCGATACGGGCACGCATTGGTCGCTTTTCGGGCAGGTTGTGCTGATTGCCGCCATCCAGATCGGCGGCTTGGGCGTGATGACGCTGCTGGCGTTGGTCTCCATGGCGATGGGCAGGCGAATCGGCCTGCGCCAGCGGACGATTTTGCAGGAGAGCGTGGCCTCCTTCAGCGTCGGCGGCATTGTTCGGCTGATTCGGCTGGCGCTGATCGGCACGGCCGTCATCGAAGGGCTGGGCGCGGCCGCGCTCGCGTTTCGGTTTGTGCCGATGCTCGGCTGGGCGAAGGGGCTTTGGTACAGCGTGTTCCACGCGATATCCGCGTTCTGCAACGCGGGATTTGACCTGATGGGGCCGGTCAGCGGGTCGTTTTCCTCGCTGGAGTGCTTCGTGGGCGACCCACTGATCAACTTGACGGTGATGACGCTGATTCTGGTCGCTGGGCTGGGCTTTCCGGTCTGGCAGGATCTGGCTCAAAACCGCCTGTGCTGGAAAAAACTGCGCCTGCACACACGGGCCGTGCTCGCGCTGACGGCGTTTCTGGTGCTCGTGCCCGCCGCGCTGTTCTTCATCACGGAGAGGAACGCGACCATGGCGGGCATGACGACGGGCACGCGCGTCTGGGCGAGCCTGTTTTCCGCCGTCACGCCGCGAACCGCGGGCTTTGACACCGTGCCGACGGGCGAGCTCAGCCCGGCGGGCGGCATGCTGACGCTGCTGCTGATGCTGACCGGCGGCAACTCCGGCTCGACGGCGGGCGGCGCGAAGACGACGACGCTGCTGCTCGTCGTGCTGACGGCGGTTTCCATCCTCAGGGGCGAAGAGGATGTGCACATCTTCGGCAGGCGGATTGAAAACGACCTGCTGCGCCGCGCCTGCTCCATTGTCGTGGTGTATCTGACGCTGGGCGCGATGGCGACGCTGGCGATTTGCGCCATGCAGCCGGAATTCACGCTCCAGCAGGTGCTCATCGAGGTGTTTTCGGCGATTGACACCGTCGGGCTGACGGCGGGCATCACGCGCCAGCTGAATACCGCGTCGCGGGTTCTGCTGATCCTGCTGATGTACGCGGGCAGACTGGGCAGCATGACGTTTATGATTCTGCTCACCCGCAGAAAGCCGCCCGCGCCGGTGCAGTATCCGACGGATAAGATTCTGGTGGGATAAACGAGGAAAACGCCTTCCGTCGTGTAACTCCTTCCACCGCCTGCGGGCGGTCCCCCTCCCTCGAAGAGGGAGG
>OLNU01000250.1_pt1 | contig 53818 bp, 48 predicted proteins | sample 1672241 | NCBI WGS metagenome assembly OLNU01 (sample SAMEA3136663, study PRJEB25190) | human gut metagenome | biome: human gut; feature: human-associated habitat; material: faeces | place: Austria | collected 2013 | reverse complement strand
GGCTGGTACTACCGGGAGTGGGCGCCCAGCGCCTACCAGCTGTATCTGGAGGGCGAATTCAACGGCTGGAACCAGACCTCCCACCCGCTGACCAATCTGGGCAACGGCAACTGGGAGCTGTATCTCCCCGGCGACGACGCCCTGTGGGACGGCTGCAAGGTCAAGACTGTGGTGGACGCCAACCTGACCCGCACGGAGCACATCCCCCTGTATGCCCGCCGGGTGGTGCAGAACAAGCAGAACATCACCTTCGAGTGCGAGGTGGTGGATGACCGTAAGGCATTCCCGTGGACGGACAAGGGCTTTACCGGCGAGGACGAGCTGTATATCTATGAGGCCCACATTGGCATGGCGCAGGAGGAGGGCAAGGTCGGTTCCTACCGGGAGTTTGCCGACAACATCCTGCCGAGAATCCACAAGGCGGGGTACAATACCCTCCAGCTCATGGCCATTATGGAGCATCCCTATTACGGCTCCTTCGGCTATCAGGTGAGCAGTTTCTTCGCCGCTTCCTCATGGTTCGGAAAGCCGGAAGACCTGAAATATCTGGTGAACAAGGCGCACGCCATGGGCATCCGGGTGCTGCTGGACGTGGTGCATTCCCACGCCGTCAAGAATACCGCCGAGGGCATCAACATGTTCGACGGCACCACATGGCAGTTCTTCCACGACGGCCCCAAGGGCGACCATCCTGCGTGGGGAACAAAGTGCTTTGACTACGGCAAGACCGGCGTTATCCACTTCCTGCTGTCCAACCTGAACCCCACCGGGACAGCCGGTTCCCTCTACGTCACCCCCAAAAGCCTGACCCTTCTGCCCGGCGCCACCACCCAGTGCGTGGCCTCCGCCATGGACACCGGCTGGTATCCCATGGACACCCTCCCCGGCGATGTAACCTGGTCCTCGGCGGATAACGCGGTCAGTGCCAGCGGACTCTTTACCGCGCCGGCGGCTCCAGGCGTCTACCAAGTCTCCGCGGAAAGCGGGGGAGTAACCGGCAGCACAAACATCAACGTTCTGCAGGCCGACGCCATCTATGTCACCAATGAGGCCACCGGAAAGAACGTCTCCACCCTCTCCCTCTCCCCGGGACAGAAGGTCAACCTGTCGGCGGCCGCCTCCTGCAAAACCATCGACCTCACCGGCGGGGACGAGTGCTTTGCCTGGACCGCCGATCCCGCCATCGGCACCATCACCTCGGATGGCCTATTCACCGCGGGAAGCAACACCGCCAGCGGTAAAATCAAGGTGGCCTCGGGCAACTACGCGGTCACCATCTCCGTCTCGGTGACCGCCCCCGCCAAGTACACCCTTCTCTCGGACTTTGAAGGAAGCGACCCTGGTTTCTCCGCCCAGAACGCCACCCTTTCCCTGAACGATACCCAGGTGCGCTATGGCAGCCAGAGTCTCCAGGTCGCCTATCAGAACGACGCCAAGCTGACCGCCTCCCGCACCCTGACCCAGGCGGACCGTTATGTCTCCCTTTGGGTCTACGGGGATGGGTCCGGCAGCATTCTCTCCGCCGCCTTCTCCTATGAGGACGGCACCCCCGTCACCCAATCCCTGGCCACCTTAAACTTTACCGGCTGGAAACAGGTCAGCGCCGCGGTCCCGGAGGGGGCGGTCTCCTTCGACGGCCTCTCTCTGTCCGCTTCCCAAAAGGGCACCCTGTGGCTGGATCAGGTGGTCCTGTCCAACGAAAACACCTGGGACACCACCGCGCCCACGGTCTCCCTCTCCGTCTCCGGGACTTCGGCAACCGCCAAGATCACCGACAATCTCCAGGGGGGCTTGGCTGCGGATCGGATGACCTTGAAGGTTGACGGACAGCCTGTCCCCTTCCAGTGGGACGCCGCCTCCGGCACCCTCTCCGCCACCCTCTCCGGCCTGGGCAAGAGCAGCCATCAGGTCACCGTCACCGCCGCCGACACCTGCGGCAATCTGGCCCGGGATTCCGTGACCCTCTCCGGCGCCTCCTCCAACCCCTTTGCGGACATGACCAACCACTGGGCCCGGACCTATACCGCCCGCCTGAGTGAGCTGGGCATCATCTCCGGGATCACCAGCGGAGACGTCACCAATTTCTACCCCAACCGCAACATCACCCGGGGGGACTTTGCCCTGATGGCGGCCAACTGGCTGGGACTGGACCTGAACGCCTATGCGTCGGTCTCCCTTCCCTACACCGATACCAAAGACATCCCCTCTTGGGATCTGAACGCGGTAAAGGCCCTTTACGAGCTGGGCATCATGCAGGGCAGCCGGGCCAACGACGGGACCCTGCGGGCCAATGCCCGGGCCTCCATCACCCGGGCCGAGGCCATGACCATTCTGGGCCGGATGACGGAAAAGGGCTATCCCCAAGCCGCTCTGTCCGCCTTCTCCGACGCCGCCGCTGTCCCCAGCTGGGCCAAGGAACACGTGGCCACGCTGGTGGGCATGGAGGTGGTGGGCGGCTCCAATGGGAAGCTGCGGCCCAGTTCCCCGGTCACCCGGGCGGAGGTGGCCAAAATGCTCTTCACCCTTTGGTAACCCCCCATTTTTCCTGGAAAAAAGCCTTGCAAATGACAGAATAGTATGGTATCATGCTTTGTAATCAATTTTAATACTCTTCTTTCAATGGGAAAGAGATGCCGTTTTCCAGAAATTTTTTTACATTCATGGGATAAGGCAAGGGAAAGGAATATATACTATGGCTGTAACAATCCTCTCGATCATTCAGGTGCTGTCAGGCGCCGTCCTCATTCTGTTTGTGCTGGGTCAGTCTGGCAAGCACTCTGGCCTGGGCATGATCTCCGGTGCCAGCGATTCTTTCCTGTCCAAAAACAAGGCAAAATCCGCTGATGCCAAGTTAGCTCGCTGGACCAAATGGGTCGCCATTGTCTTTATTGTACTGACCCTGGTGTTGAACTTCCTGTAATCGTTTCCTTCCAAAATGCCCTTCCATACCGGAGGGGCATTTTGCGTTTATTTTTCCACTTTTCCAAGAGGTGATATCCCCCATGACTCGTCAAGAAGCCTTCACAATGCTGGACCAGATGGCGAAAGGCATCGCCGAGATGTTTGGCTCCAACTGCGAAACCGTCATTCACGACTTGGCCGACCCCCTTCACCCGGTGCTGGCCATCTACAACGGCCACGTCTCCGGCCGCTCGGTGGGTTCCACCCGGGACGTCACCGGGGTGGAGCAGGACCTCTACCTGGACAACGACGTGGTCAATCTGTTGGCCGTGACGCCCAGTGGACAGCAGACCAAAAGCTCCACCTTCTCCATCAAAGGGGAAGATTACCACCTGGGCTTTGGCATCAACTACGATTTTACCCCTCTGGCCTACGCCAACCGGGTCCTGCTGGACCTGATGCACACCGAGGTGGACTTTCACAGCGCCGTCTATAAGCCCCGGGACAACGGGATCAGCGAGCTGTTTGACAGTGCGCTTCTCCGGGTGGGCAAGCCCGCCCGGGAAATGAATAAGGCAGACCGTCTCCGGGTGATTGAGTACCTCAAAAACATGGACGCGTTCTCCTACCGCCGGGCCGTGCCCTATGTGGCCGCCCATCTTGGCGTGTCCCGCTATACCATTTACAAGTACCTGGACGAGGTCAACGGAACCCAAGAGGAGGAGGCCACCTGACATGCACGAGCAAGCCATTCAACACTACTTCGCAGACAAGGAACCGATGCTGGTGGAGGCCGTCTCCCGGCTGGTTCGAATTGACAGCACCTTAGGCCCCGCCCTGCCTGGCAAGCCCTTCGGCGAAGGGCCGGCCGCCGCCCTGGAGGAGCTGCTGGCCCTGGCCCGGTCCTGGGGCCTGTCAGGGCAGAATCTGGAGGGCTATGTGGGCACAGTGGACCTGAACGACCAGGAAACCGTCCTCCACATCTTAGGACACCTGGACGTGGTAGACCCTGGAGAGGGATGGACCGTCACCGAGGCCTTTGTGCCCAAGCTGGTGGACGGTCTTCTCTATGGCCGCGGCACCGACGACGACAAGGGGCCTGTCGCAGCGGCCCTGCTGGCGATGAAAGCGGTCAAAGACCTGGGCATCCCCCTGCGCCGGAATGTCCGTCTCATCGCCGGCACGGACGAGGAAACCGGGTTCCGGGATGTGAAATGGTATTACAGCCGGCACCCCTATGCCCCCTATACCATCTCTCCCGACGCCGATTTCCCCATCATCAACATTGAAAAAGGGCACTATCAGCCCACCTTTCAGGCTGCCTGGCCCCAGGAGCAGGCTCTGCCCCGGGTCTCTGACTTCACCGGCGGCACCCGGCTGAATATGGTCCCTCCCAAGGCCCAGGCCACGGTTTTGGGTCTGTCTCTGGACACCGTGGAAGCCGCCATCCGGGACCTGGCGCTGGAGGAGGCCATCTCTTTCTCCTGTCAGGAGAAGGGACCAGGGGTCCACATCCTCTGCAGCGGGCAAAACGCCCACGGCTCCACGCCGGAAGAGGGGCACAACGCCCAGACCGCCCTGGTGGCCCTGCTGGCCGCCCTGCCCCTGGCGGACTGCCCCTCCACCCGGGCTCTTCGGGCCCTTCACGCCCTGTTCCCCCACGGAGACCACCACGGGCAGGCCCTGGGCATCGCCCAGGCCGATGACCTCTCCGGTCCCCTGACTCTGGCCTTCACCATGCTGACCCTGCACGACACCGGCTGCCAGGGGCGGTTCGACAGCCGCACCCCGCTGTGCGGAACCGAGGAGACCATCTGCCGCCCGGCGCAAGCTGCCTTGACCCAGGCCGGGTTCACTGTCCAGGGTCCTCTGGACCCGCCCCACCATGTTCCCGCCGACTCTCCCTTCCTCCAGGTCCTGGCCAAATGCTATGAGCAGTACAGCGGCCGGAAGAGCCAGTGCCTGGCCATCGGCGGAGGCACCTATGTCCACGATATCCCCGGCGGGGTGGCCTTTGGGGCCAGTATGCCGGGCTTCGTCTCCAATCTCCACGGCCCCGACGAACGGGTGCATGTGGGGGACCTGCTCACCGCCGCCAAGATTTACGCCCAGGTCATCCTGGCGCTCTGCGCCTGATGGGCGGGAAGGAGACCGCATGCGCGAGAATTGGGATCTTTTTCTGACCTTTGCCCGGATCAGCGCCAGCTGTTTCGGCGGTGGCTACGCCATGCTCCCGTTTTTTCAGCGGGAGCTGGTATCCAAAAAGGGCTGGCTGACCGATGAGGAGCTGCTGGACCTCAACGCCGTCGCCCAGTGCACCCCTGGCGTCATCGCCGTGAACACCGCCACCTTCTGCGGGTACCGGGTCCACGGTCTGTCGGGATCTCTCCTGGCAACCCTTGGCGTGCTGGTGCCCCCCATGATCATTGTCACCATCATCTCCGCCTTCTTCTGGTCTTTCGCGGAAAATCCCTGGGTGCAGCACGCGCTGACAGGGGTGCGGGCCTGCGTCTGCGCCCTGATCATCAACAGCACCATCCGCCTCTACCGTAAGGCGGTTCTGGATCTGCCCACCTTTCTTGTCTTTCTCACTGTGCTGATCCTGGCCGCTTTTGTGGGCCTCTCTCCCGCCATTCTGGTGGTGGGCGCCGGTCTGTTCGGTCTGGCGTATCACCGCATCCGAAAGGAGCGCCCTCTATGATCGTCCTGCTGCTCCGCCTGTACTGGGAGTTTTTTCTGGTGGGCCTGTTCTCCATGGGCGGCGGGATGGCCACGGTTCCCTTCCTGTTTGACCTGTCAGCACGAACCGGCTGGTTTACCACGGCGGACCTGACCACCATGATCGCCATCTCCGAAGCCACCCCCGGCCCCATCGGGGTGAATATGGCCACCTATGTGGGCTATGTCTCCGCGGGAATCCCCGGCAGCATCATCGCGCCCCTGGGCCTTGTGACCCCCGCGGTGATCATCATTCTTCTTGTCTCCAAAATTCTCAATACCCTTTGGCAAAACCCGAAGGTCAAAGGACTCTTTTACGCCCTGCGCCCCGCCTCCGTCGGCCTGATTGGCGCAGCGGCTTTTTCTGTGTGCGCGGTCTCATTGTTCAGCACGGAACAGGGCCTTGTTCTCCACTGGCCCTCTATCCTGCTGTTCGGAATCATGCTGACTGCGATGAATCTTCCCAAGCTGAAAGAGCTTCCCTCTGTCTTCTTCATCGCAGTTGCCGCAGTGGTAGGTATTGTTTTTCAAATGGTGGATTGAATGAATTAAGATAGAACATTCTTAAAAGGAGATGACCCTTATGTCCTCTTTACAGCAGTCTACCAACGCGTTTGACGCCTTACCCATTCGGCAAGCTGTATTCCGGCAGACCTTTCCCGCCATCGCCAGCCAGATGATTACTTTGATTTACAACCTGGCGGACACCTATTTTGTGGGCATGCTCAACCAGCCCAGTCAGACAGCGGCCATCACCGTAGTCTATTCCTCCTTTCTCATGCTCACTGCCATCTCCAACCTGTTTGGCGTGGGCGGCGCCAGCGCCTTGGCCCGGGCACTGGGGCGGAAGGCCCCCGATGAAGCCCGGCGGATTGCCTCCATCTCCTTCTGGTTCGGCCTTTTCAGCGGGGCCCTTTTCTGCCTTCTCTTCTGGTGCTTCCGGCAGCCCATTCTCGTTCTCTGCGGCGCCACCCAGGACACCCTTCCCATCGCCCTGGGCTACGCCCAATGGGTGGTGGTGATCGGCGGCCCCGCCACCATCCTCAGCACCCTTTTGGCCAACCTGGTCCGGGCGGAGGGCAAGGCAGGGCAAGCCTCCTTCGGCCTTTCTTTGGGTGGGGCCGCCAACCTGGTGCTGGACCCGTTGTTTATTCTGCCCCAGTTTCTGGGGTTGGGCGCCGTGGGCGCCGGCATGGCCACCTGTCTGTCCAACGTTCTCTCCACCCTTTACTTCCTGGTCCATTTGCTGCGCTGTCAGGGAGAGACCGCCGTTGACCTCCACCCCCGCCACCTGCCGTTTATCCGCAAGTATGGAAAAGAGATCCTGGCCATCGGATTCCCCTCCGCCCTGCAGTATGCCCTTACCGTGGTGGCGGTGGCCGCCCAGTCCCGGTTTGTCTCCCGCTACGCCACCGAGGCGGTGGCGGGGCTTGGCATTGTCAAAAAGCTGGATCAGCTTCCCCTGTATTTTTCCATCGGCGTCTCCAATGGTCTGCTTCCCCTGCTGGCCTACCACTATGCCGCCGGACAGCAGGAAAAGCGCCGGGCCGCCTTCCGACTGGGCTGTACCCTCTCCCTGGCCTTTGCCCTGCTCTGTCTTGTGACCTTTGAGCTCTTCGCCCCACAGTTGGCCTCTCTCTTCATCGACGACCCGGCCACCATTCATTACAGCGCAGGATTTCTGCGGCGAATGGTCATCGCCATGCCCATGATGTCCCTGTGCTATCCGATGATCATCCAGTTTCAGGCCATGGGCAAAGCCCGGGAATCCCTGGTCTGCTCCATTCTTCGGAAAGGGGTCCTGGACATCCCTTTGCTGTTTCTCCTGGACACTTGGCTTCCCCTCTACGGCTGTATGTGGGTACAGCCCATCGTAGACACCATCTCTCTGATCGTCGCCATTGGATTTTACCGCGCTCTCCGCCGGAAAGAGGATGCTTCCCCATAAAAAACCTCCGCAGCGATGTTCGCTGCGGAGGTTTTTTATCTTAGCTTGCCTGGGGTGTCTGTGGTCCACCCTGTCTGGCCCTGGCAGCCTCCTGGAGGAACACCATCCCGCCCAGGGAGGAGTAAGGGGTCACAAACAGGTCCATCGCCCCATAGGTGAGCTGGGACGCCGCAAACCACAAAATGTAACTCAGCCGGAACCGGAAGAAAGCCCCCCGAACCCCCTTGGCGCTTTGCAGTCCCCGGCGGAAGGTCTGCCCCAGGGAATACTCTGGATGGGCGCACAGGCAGTACCGCACCGGCAGAAAGACACTGTGGAGCCAGAAGGTAAACAGCGCCGCCGCCACCGCCAAAAGGGTTGCCCCCATCTGCGTCAGGGAACTCAGTGTGGTATAGGCGTCTGCCGACGGGGTGTTGGTATAGAAGACATAGAAGAGATACAGGCTGGGAATGGTGGCCACAATCCCCGCCAGCCGCACCAGAATGCTCAGCACAAACTCCACCGCCACAGCCTTTCCCAGGCGCTTGGGCTGGCGGAACCACTGAAACACCCGGAACACACTCAGTTGTGTGCTGCCCCGCAGCACACCCCAATACTGCTCCATCGCCCCCAGACGCAGAGGGGCCAGGAGGACAAAAAAGAGGGCATTGACCAGCAAAAACACCAGGATCTGATGATAGGTCACGGGAATGGCCAGCACCGTCTGGGTCAGATCCATCCGAAAGAGGATGCTGAAGCCCTCCGCGTTAAAGTAAATCCCGCTGGCCGTATCCCCATACTCAGAGAGTTTGGCCAGTCCATAGGTCAGCGTCCCGCCGCAGAAGACGCGCAGGCCATAGAAAGCCAGCTGCACACAGACCAGCAAGAGGGTCACCCGCATGCAGATCGGGTGCATCATCAGACGTTTGGCCAGGAATTTCATCTCCCGGCGAGTAGGCAAGTTCTGTTTCATACGTTTTTCCTTTCTGCCGCTGGAATCAGAGTCCATACTGCGCGGCATCCTCCGGGCTCACCAGAACCACCTTATCCCGGCTGCGATACACACTGGTGCTCTCCAGCTTGGTGTCCTTTAACTTGCCGTTCTCATAGAGGTTCCGATACACCTTCACCGTGTACCCGGCGTAGGGGGTCACACTGACCCGGGTGGACCCCGCAGGCAGGCTGCTGTCCACCTTATAGACCGTCTTGTAGCCGGTGGTCCCGACGGTCTGGTTGGTCATCTCCACAGTGATGTTGTCGCTCTTGGTTCCCAGGATACTCACCGTCAAAGACCGACCGGACACAGAGCCCACCACTTGAATGGGGAAGGGCGTATTGTTTCGGAATCGGAAGTCCTTCGCCCCATAGTAAACCGTGGCGTCCATCCCATCGGGGACATAGCGGGTGATATAGCCGTGGGGATATCGTTCCACAATTTCCAGGTTTGACCGCAGCGCGGCCAGATACACTGTGGAAGAGCCCTGGCAGACACCGCCCCCCGTCTCCTGCACCGTCTCTCCGCCCACGTAGGCGGGGGCGGGCAAAAAGCCCCGGGCCGCGGTGCGCCGTCCCACAACACCGTTGTAGGAGAATTCCTCCCCAGGCATTAAAACGGTACCGCTGAAATACTGGGCGGCCAGCTGAATGTTCCTCACCCGGTTGGCACTGCCGGAGATGTTTGTGGTGCAGGAGCCCAGCACATCCTGATAAAGCTGCGGTGTCAGGTCCGCCACCGTGGTCTCCGGCTGGGTGATCTCCAGGGGAATCTCCTGGCTCTGTCCCCAGTCCAGCCCATCAAAAACGGTCTGGGCCTGGGCCGCGTCGAAGGAGACCCCCGGCTGATCCACCTGAAACTCCTTTTTGGCCTTGTCAAAGCGGGCGTTTTGCACCTTCCGCTCCACCTTCCCCAAAACCTCTGTGAGGTCCAGCTCCCCGGGCAGGGTTTGGGTCAAATCTATGGTAAATTGGGGCTTTGCCCCTTTCAGCTCTACCATTTCGTTCTTCCCCAGGGCCTGAAAAATCGCCTCCTGAATGGCCTTTCGATCTACCTGGTTGCCGGGCTGGCCCTTGGTGAGGATCAAGTGGGTGTCGTTGGTCTCCCAAGTTGGCTCCACCGGGTCCCGCCCCAGTGCCTGCTCCACCCCATCCAGGATGGTATCCAGGTTTTCACTGTCTTGGTACACCGGCAGCACCGTTTCCCCCTGCACCAGGCATTTCAGATACACACCGCCCCGGGCTCCAAAGGACAGGGTATTTCCCACCTGCCAGGCCCGGTCGATGGAGGCCGCGTAGTCCGTGGCCACACTGGACAAAGGCACCTCCACAACCTTTTCCTCGCCCTCGGCGGTGCGGACCGCGAAAACCACCCCTCGGCTCTCGTCCGGCGCCTGCTTCTGCACCGCCTTCTCCAAGGCGGTCTGAGCCTCCTGCTTTGTCAGTCCCCCCACGTTCACCCCGCTGATGGTAACATTGGGATAAATAGTCCCTCTTCCGGCCATGCCGCACAGAACGCAGTATGCCACCACAAGGATGGCCGCCACCAGACAGCACAGCAGGAGAATCTTTTTTCTGGGATTCGGTTTTGTCTCCTCCAAATGGGTTTCCGTCGCATGGGTTTGGTCCATGGTTCCTCCCCTTTCCCGGCCCACAGAGCTCTGGGGGCCGCTTGCTTCTATCTTACGCAACACGTTCTTCCCCGGGACTAAAACACGCCGCTGGGAAAAAACGGCAGTCTTCGACAAGGCTATGGTTAGGTTATATTATATGGAATATACCGGGAAAAATCAACACGGCGGAAGAGGTTATTTCCCTTTCGCCTTTTTCCCCCAGGATATTTACTTTTTATAGGAAATCTTTATAATGGATACCAACCACGCACTCTATTTTAGGAAAGGGGAACTCCTCCATGACAACCAAAACCGTGTGGGCCGCCTACTTCAGCGCCACCAACACCACCAAAAAAGTGGTCACGCAAATCGCCCGGCGGCTGTCTCAGCAGACTGCCTGCCCCATGGAAATCTATGACTTCACCCACCCGCAGGCCCGAAAAACGCCCAAAGCGTTTGCGCCGGGAGATCTGGTGGTATTCGGAACGCCAGTCTATGCCGGCCGGGTTCCCAACCTACTCATCCGCTTCGTGGCCGCCGTCCAGGGCAACGGGGCTCTGGCGGTCCCCGTGGTCTGCTACGGCAACCGAAACTACGACGACGCCCTGATGGAACTGCGAAACACCCTGGAGGCCGGCGGGTTTCATACAGTGGCCGGCGGGGCATTCTCCTGCCAGCACGCCTTCTCCCTCACCCAGGCGGCTGGCCGGCCGGACCGCAGCGATCTCACCATCGCCTCGGGATTTGCCGACCAAATCTTCCGCAAAGTGGAGGCCCTTACCTCCCTGGAAAGCCTTTCCCCGGTCGCCGTGAGGGGCAACAACCCCGTGGGCCCCTACTACACCCCCCGGGACCGCCATGGAAACCCCATCAATATCCTCCCTGTGAAACCCAAAACCACGGACGCCTGTACCCAGTGCGGCCTGTGCGCCCGGGAATGTCCTCTGGGGGCCATTGACCCTGAGGACGCCCACCTGGTGCCCGGCAAGTGCATGAAGTGCAACCGCTGCGTCCGCCTCTGTCCCAAACAGGCCAAGTATTTTGATGACCCCAATTATCTTTATCACAAAACAGAGTTGGAGGACCTGTATTCCTGGCCTCGGAAAGAGCCTGAGCTGTTCCTGTAATTCCATTTATGGTCTCCCCTGTTTTCATCTGTTAACGATACAGAGAAAGCAAATCCAAAAAGCCCCGGTTCGGTGAACCGGGGCTTTTTGGATCTTTTCTATGCGATTCGTCTCACTTTTGGTGGCAGTGTGGTATTTTCAAACATCCGGGTGGGCTCTCCCCAAGCACAGGCGTCGGGGCCAATGGGGAAAAATCCATACTTCTCATAGTAGTTGCTGTGCTCCGAGGCCAGATAGATCCTCTCAAATCCCAGCCGGCCGCCCTGCCGGCGGGCATGAGCAAGCAGGACCGGGCTGAGATGCCTGCCCCGAAACGCAGGGTCCACATAGAGGGTGGCAATCCAAAGGCCTTTGTCCTCACTCCAGAGAATCTCCTTCACGGCTAAGGTATATCCCCCTACTACCTTGCCCTTCTCCACCGCAATGTAGGCGTCGGGAAGGGGGGCGTCGGTCTGGCGCACCTGCTCCATATGCTTCTGAATCCACGGCATACAGGCCGGCCAATGGTTTTCCAAGCTTTCCAGCATGGCCGGAATGTATTCCGGTCTCTCCCGAATCGAGTAGATCCTCATCATTGTCCCCTCCTTTCCGGGGTCATGATGTCTGCCATGTCCTTCTGGCGCGGGTACCCTCTTCTTCTATCTATAATATATCATTTTCGTGTGGAAACCGCAATATAATCCCATTATTTTTGTATATATTTTATTGACAGCACCCCCTGCTCCGATTCTTCCGGAGCAGGGGGTGCTGTCAGTCCCAAAACGGCAGGCCTCCTCCGAGTAGGAGCTCCTTCTCTTTTTTACATCTCTCGCCGTCTCACAACGTCCACACGATGAAGCAGAAAATGAATGTTCATCCTCCCGTGGAAACGGGTACGGTACTCTTCCTCAACCTGGATGGCAATGGAAAAATTGTCCCTCTCCTGTGGCGTCTCTTGAGCCAAAAGTCTTTGAATCCATGGATCAAAAAAGGTCTCTGGAACGGAGCGAGGGAGCCCATCCACAGCAATCCGAAGAGACGTGTTTTCCTCCTGCAATCGCTTCCAAAGGGCTGCCCAAGGGCGCAGAGAGGTCACGGCAGCTCGGGAGAGTAACGCGTCACAGACCGCCCGGGCCCTTGCGGGTTCAACGTCTTGCAGCAGACCACTGTCGCAAAAGAGAACCTGTTCTCGTTTGGAGGCCAGATATGTACTGGCCAGCGCAAACCCCGTCAGCTCATAGGGGTCCTTGGAGCACCAGACATAACAGGAATCCTCCGGCGACAGTCCCTCTATTCTCCGAAGAAACGTGCGGTATTCCCCACAAAAAGAATCTTCTGTCAGAATTCCCCGTTCCTCCAACATTCGCTTTCGAAAGGAAGGGGTCAAGGGATTCAATCGCCCAACGGACAGGTCCTCATCCAAAAAAAGAAGGTCCATGGTTCTGCCCATCTCTGCATGATAGGTCTGCATGAGGAGCCCTCTGATATTGGCATCAAAACAGAGATGGACTTGTCTTTTTTTATACACGGTGTGCCTCTTTCTCTTTTCCATGCCACACCCCCCAGGCGGTCATAGCCGCCTGGGGGGTGTGCCCGTCTTCTATAATTTATGCCTCTTCCATCTCCGTAATCAGCCCCACCCGTCGGGCGTGGCGTCCACCCTCGAAGTCCGTGTGGAGAAAAACCTCCACAATCCGCTCTGCCAAGTTGGGCCCCACCATGCCGGCGCCCATGGCCAGCATATTGGCGTCGTTGTGCCGGCGGGTCATTTCCGCGGAGAGGGGATCACTGCACAGAGCACAGCGGATGCCCCGCACCTTGTTGGCCGCAATGGAGATGCCGATGCCGGTGGTGCAGATGACGATGCCCTTTTCACAAACCCCCGAGGCCACGGCCTCCGCCGCTGCCTTGCCAAACACAGGGTAATCACAGCTCTCCTTGCTGTGGCAGCCATAGTCCTGATAGGGGATGCCCTCCCGGTCTAAATAGGCCTTCACCCGTTCCTTCAGGTCAAAGCCGCCGTGGTCAGAACCCAATGCAATCATGGTCGTCTCCTCCTTGTTTTTTTCGGCGGGGCCCTGCCCCGTTATTTCAGCCGGATCATCTCCGGCTTGCGTGCATGGTAAACGGCCACATAGCGGAAGCCGCAGTCGGCCATAAGGCCATAGGCCTCCCGAATCCCCCGGCCCAGAGGTTCCGGCGCGTGGGCATCCGAGCCCACTGTGAGGATCTCCCCTCCTAACTCCCGGTAATCCCGCAGAATGGGAATCCATTCCCGGAGCGTCTGCCCCTTCCAGGTATTGATCTCAATGCCCCGGCCCGACTGAATGGCCAGGCGAAGGATCTCCCGGATTTGATCCCGATACCGGTCCAGGCTGGGGGTGTCATAGGGGCCGTTCATGTAGCGAAGCGGATAGATCACATGGCCCACCACATCATAGCAGGGGCTGGCGGCCATGGCCAGCATGGACTGGAAGTAGTTGTCCAGAGCCCGATAACAGTCCTCCAGGGTGTCATAGGGCAGCAGATAAAAGTCCCGTCCTCCCGCCGCCTCGTCCAGGTTGTGGCAGGAGCCGATGACAAAATCCAGCCCGGGCTCCCCGAGAATTTTCTCAGATGCCTCGGGAAACAGATGGCCCATGCCAAACTCCAGCCCCATGGGCAGGTCCAGCCGGGTGCCGAAGGCGTCCAGCATCCCCTTCCGCTCCCGGTGCACAGGGGTCCAATCATAGTCCAGAGTCCGCTCCCCCTCCAGGCTCAGCAGATCACAGTGGTCTGTCAGGCACAGCGTATGCAGACCATATTCATAGGCCTTCTGGGCCATTTGGAGCATGGGGGCATTGCTGTCCGGGGAGCAGAGGGAGTGGGTGTGGCAATCGGCAAGAAACATATTGTTTTCCTTTCTGTCTACGGAGCCTTACTTTTTCTTCCGACGGTGGAACACGGACCGCTCCCCGCTTTCCCCTGCGCTGCTGGAGGCGGGAAGCTCTCCCATGGCCTCGGCAAACTTCCGCAGAGCCTCCTTCTGGTCCTCGTTCAGGTTCCGGGGAATCTCCACCCGGATGGTGACATACTGGTCCCCCCGGCCTCTGCCGTTGAGGGCCGGCACGCCTCTGCCCCGCAGGCGGAGGGTGGTGCCCGGCTGGGTGCCTGGCTCCACCTTACACTTAATCTTGCCATCCAGAGAGGGAATCTCCACTTCACCCCCCAGCGTAGCCTGGAGAATGGAAACCGTCTGATCCAAGTAAATGTGGGCGCCGTCCCGGCGGAGCCGGGCATGGGGCATCACATTGATTCCCACAATCAAATCCCCGGCAGGACCGCCGTTGCGTCCCATATCCCCCTGGCCCCGGACCGAAATGGCCTGGCCGTTGTCAATGCCGGCGGGCACTTTCACGTGAACCTTCTTCTGCCGGCGGACGCCGCCGCTGCCGCCGCAGGCCTTGCACTTCTGGTGGATGATCTTCCCCTCTCCCCGGCAGTTGGGGCAGACGGTGGAGGTGGACATGGTCCCAAACATGGTCCGCTGCTGCATCCGCACTTGGCCGGAGCCGTGGCACTCCGGGCACACCTCTGCGGTGGTGCCCGGCTCACAGCCTGTGCCGCCGCATACGTCACAGGACTCCACATGGGAGATGTTCACATCTTTCTCACAGCCGAAGGCCGCCTCCTCCAGGGTCAGGGTCAAACTGGCCCGCACGGTGCTCCCTTTGGCCGGTCCTGTCCGGGACTGTCCACCCCCGCCGAACCCGCCAAAGCCGCCGCCGAAGAAGGAGCCAAACAGGTCGCTCACGTCAAATCCGCCGAACCCGCCAGCCCCGCCGGGACCACCGGCGCCAAAATTGGGGTCCACCCCCGCAAAGCCAAATTGATCGTACTTGGCCCGCTTCTCCTTGTCCGAGAGCACCTCATAGGCCTCATTGATCTCTTTGAACCGGGCTTCCGCCGCTTTGTCGCCCGGGTTCAGGTCCGGGTGATTCTGTTTGGCCAGCTTCCGGTAAGCTTTTTTCAGTTCATCGTCCGAGGCGCCTTTCTTGACCCCCAGGACCTCATAGTAATCTCTTTTATCAGCCATGATTTCTTTCTTTTCCTAACTTTTTGTATTTGGTTATCTTATGGAAGGCGCCAGCGGCGCATTTCCTGTAATATGTCTTTCACCACCACTGCCCGGTCATGAATCATGACCGGGCTGTAGTTTCATGTTCCGAAATATTGGAACTTATTATTCAATTAAACCTCTTTGTAGTCAGCATCTACAACATCATCGCCGTAACCTGCCTCGTTACCGCCCTGGGAAGCTCCTCCCATGTCCGGTCCCGGGCCTGCCTGACCAGCACCGCCCTGTGGGTTCTGTGCTTCATACATCTTTGCGAAAAGCTTCTGAGCACTTTCCATCATCTTCTCCTGAGCAGCTTTGATCTCAGCGACCTGAGCATCTCCAATCTCATCTGTATTTGCATATTTAGCAAGGATATCTTTTAATGCATTTAAGTCAGCCTCTACGGAAGCTTTGTCATTTGCATCCAGTTTATCGCCTGCTTCTTTCAGTGCATTCTCAACCTGGAATACCATGGAGTCTGCATTGTTCTTTGTATCAATTGCCTCTTTACGTTTCTTATCCTGAGCTTCGAACTCAGCAGCTTCTTTAACAGCCTTGTCAATATCAGACTCGGACATGTTAGAACCAGCTGTGATTGTAATGTGCTGCTCTTTACCTGTTCCAAGATCCTTAGCAGATACATTTACAATACCGTTGGCATCGATATCGAATGTAACCTCAATCTGCGGAACACCACGACGTGCTGGCGGGATTCCATCCAGACGGAACTGTCCAAGGGACTTGTTGTCTTTTGCGAACTGACGCTCACCCTGTAATACATTGATATCTACAGCGGTCTGATTATCAGCTGCTGTGGAGAAAATCTGGCTCTTCTTGGTCGGGATTGTTGTATTTCTCTCGATCAGACGTGTTGCAATACCACCCATTGTCTCGATGGACAGGGAAAGTGGAGTAACATCAAGAAGAAGGATGTCACCTGCACCAGCCTCACCGGAAAGCTTACCACCCTGAATAGAAGCACCAAGTGCAACACACTCATCTGGGTTCAGGGCCTTGCTTGGCTCTTTGCCAGTTAACTGTCTTACTTTATCCTGTACAGCCGGGATACGTGTGGAACCACCAACCAGAAGCACCTGTCCAAGATCAGAAGCAGTAAGACCTGCATCAGAAAGTGCACGGCGAACCGGCTCTGCTGTTTTCTCAACAAGATCGTGTGTAAGTTCGTCAAATTTAGCTCTTGTAAGGTTCATATCAAAATGCTTCGGTCCTTCAGCTGTTGCTGTGATGAATGGCAGGTTGATATTGGTTGTTGTTGCGGAAGAAAGCTCTTTCTTAGCTTTCTCAGCAGCTTCTTTCAGTCTCTGAAGAGCCATCTTATCGTTGCTTAAGTCAACGCCCTCTGTTCTCTTGAACTCAGAAAGCATATAGTCTGTAATTCTCTGGTCAAAGTCATCACCACCAAGACGGTTGTTACCAGCTGTTGCCAGAACTTCGATAACGCCATCACCAATCTCAATAATGGAAACATCGAATGTACCACCACCAAGGTCATAAACCATGATCTTCTGCTCTTTCTCATTGTCAAGACCATATGCAAGAGCTGCTGCTGTAGGCTCGTTGATAATACGTTTTACATCAAGGCCTGCAATCTTACCAGCATCCTTGGTTGCCTGACGCTGAGCATCATTGAAATATGCCGGAACAGTGATAACTGCTTCTGTAACAGACTCTCCAAGGTATCCTTCAGCGTCTTTTTTCAGTTTCTGAAGAATCATAGCGGAAATTTCCTGTGGGGAATATTTCTTATCATCAATTGTTACACGGTAATCTGTACCCATCTCTCTCTTGATGGAAGAGATTGTTTTCTCTGCGTTTGTTACTGCCTGACGTTTTGCAGGCTCACCTACCAGACGCTCACCTGTCTTTGTGAATGCTACAACAGATGGTGTTGTTCTGGATCCTTCTGTATTTGCGATAACGGTTGGCTGTCCACCTTCCATAACAGCTACACAGCTGTTTGTTGTACCTAAGTCAATACCAATGATTTTTCCCATGATAATTTTCCTCCTGTTTAAAAATTCATGGTTGCTGTCCATTACACGAACAGTAACATTTATACTTTGTTTTTAGAAAATGTCGATGAAGTTTGATTCTCCAAGCTGCTCTCTGTCAATTAGCAACTTTTACCATACTGTGTCTTACAACGAAATCCTTGTAAGTATATCCCTTCTGGAATTCCTCTACGACGATGTTCTCGCCAACGGATTCGTCCTCCACATGCATCACTGCATTATGCAGATTCGGATCAAATTCCTTGCCTACAGCTTCGATTGGCTTCACACCCATCTCATCAAAGGCTGTCATCATCTGCTTATAGATCATCTTCATGCCTTCTGCAAATGGATCATCCTCCGGTGCCTGTGCAAGACCTCTTTCGAAGTTATCCACGATCGGAAGCATTTTTTCAACGATGTCCCTGGCACCGATGATGTACATGCTGGATTTCTCTTTCTCCGTTCTTTTACGGTAGTTATCGAATTCAGCCATGCTGCGCTTCAGTCTGTCTGTAAGCTCCTCGACCTGCTGTTCAAATTTATCTTTCTCTTTTTTCTTCTTGCCGAAGAAAGAAGTTTTTGTCTTGGTTTCCGGTTCCTTCTGAGATTCTGCTTCCTGATCTGACTGCTCAGTTTCTTCTGTCTGTGCAGGTTCTTCGGAAGTCTCCTCTTCTGCTGTCTGGGCTGTATCTGCTGCCTCTTCTTCGCTTCCGTCTGTTACCGGAATGTCAACTGCTTCTTCCTGTACTTCGGCTTCTTTATTCATTTCTTCTGACACGCTTTCAACCGCCTTTCTAGGTTTTCTTATTTACCATTTCGTCAAGCTGGACTTTTAATTTCTTTAAGCTGTCCACTACATTCTCGTAATCCATTCGCTTGGGACCGATGATTCCAATAGTTCCACGCATTCCATCTCCCAGCTCGTAAGTAGCTGTGACCACACTGCAGTCTTTCATGGTACGTACCGGAACTTCATCCCCGATGTATACCTGAACTCCTGTGTTCTCCGGATCTCCCATTTCCTCACGGACCATATCCGCAAGTTCCTGCTTATCCTCGAAAGTGGAAATCAGCTCACTGGCTCTGGATGTATCTGCAAGCTCTGGATACTTAAATATGTTGGTCGCTCCCGATGTATATACTTTCATATCTTCTTCGTCCACGTGAATCGTAGCTGCAACTGCGTCCAGCACATCTGCAACCACACCGCTGTGGCTACCCGCCTGTTCTTTCAATCTGGCAATCATGCCCAGATTAATATCCTGGATGGGTACGCCGTTCAGGTTCGTGTTAAGAAGAAGATTCAACTTCAGGATCGTCTGGTCATCCATCTCCTCATCAATATTAATGATCTGGTTCCGAATGACATTACCCTCACATACAACTACGGCAATCAGCTGCCGCTCATTGACTCGTGAAAGCTGAATGAACTTCAGGGTGCTTCCCTTATACTGGGGAACCGCAACCATAGCCGCATAATTGGTATTCGTGGCAAGAACCTTCGCCACCTGCTTGAGCACCTTATCCATCTTATCTGATTTCTCAATCATCAGATCACGGATTTCTGCGATCTCGGCTTCCTTCTCCCTGGTAAGCTCATCTACATAAAGGCGATAGCCTTTATCTGATGGAATTCTTCCGGCTGAGGTGTGGGGCTGTACGATGTAGCCCATATCCGTCAGGTCGGACATCTCATTTCGGATGGTAGCAGAACTGACATTCAGATCCGGATACTTGGAAATAGTTCTGGAACCTACAGGCTCGCCTGTTTCCATATAAGTTTTGATGATTGCTTTCAGTATTTTCCGTTTGCGCTCATCTAATACTTCATCCATGAAATATCTGCTCCTTCCTGAAAAGCAGACGGTCAAACCTGATTCTGATTTCCGTCTGGCTTCTTCGAATTCCTTTTGTTAGCACTCATTATTTAGGAGTGCTAACATCTATGTTCTTAAGATACACCTCAGTATTCCTTTTGTCAATATTTTTTACAAATTTTTTTCATCTTTTTTGATAGTTTTTACCCTATACTTTACCATTCTGGCTAAATTCTCCTTACTGCAATACTTTTTTGGGGCAGCAAGGATACTATCAGGTATCTGCCAACGCAGTCTTATGTTTGCTACCGCATAAATGAAAAAGATGCCTTGAGAAAATTTTCCCTGGCATCTTCTTTCCTATATAGGAATACCGCCCATAGGCGACATGTCCGTTTTGTAACTGTTCAGCACCTTCACAGTTATATGTTTCGCAAAACAGCACCTGCTGAATAGCAGCCTCTATTTTTTATAATTTTCCAGATAGTCAAGAACTGCCGCCGGCTCATCCAGAAAGACTACCAGATCCAGCACGGAAAAATCCATGAATTTCTCTTCTGCTGTGTACTCCAGCAATGCTTTCATCTTGTCATAATATCCGTCAATGTTATACAGCACAATTGGGCGGTCAATACGTTTCAGGCTTTTCAAGGTAAAAATCTCAAAAAATTCCTCGTAGGTACCAATTCCGCCAGGTGCTACGATCGTAGCATCTGATTTTTCTTCCAGAAGTTTTTTGCGCTCTCTCATATTCTCTGTGAAAATAAATTCCGTGCATTTCTCATACAGAACTCCAGGCTGGTCAAAAAATCGGGGAGCAATTCCAAGTATGTAACCATTTTCTGCTGCCACGCCTCTGGCTGCTGCTCCCATCATTCCGGTAGCTCCGCCGCCAAACACCAGACCGTGACCTCTTTTTCCCATTGCTCTTCCAAGCTCTTCTGTTTTTTCATAATAAATATTTTTAAGCAGCGCACTTGAAGCACCATATACACATATGTTCAATCTGTTGTCCTCCTTATTTTTCTTCTAAACACAGGTGCTGCCCACCTGCGGCAGCACCATATACGAAAGTCAGCTGGCATATCTTTTCCAGTCAGCTTCCGACAGCCGCGCAAAACGCCATATTGGCCACACCGCACAAAACCATCACCAGAATGGGATTCATTTTATATTTTCTCAAAAGCACCAGTGCGGCAGTAAAGAATACCACCATTCGAATGCATATGTTTTCCCGAAACAGTTCCACTGCACCATTTATAAAAAAAGATGATACTAAAATGGTAACTCCTGCCTTGGCGATCATGGCCACAACCGCCGGACGAAGGGATGTAAGAGTTCCCTGGAGAAGGGACATTTTCCGATATTTCGTGTAAATATATGCCAGCAGGGTTACAATTATACAGGAGGGTAAAATACAGCCAAGAGTAGCCACCACTGCGCCCCCAGGACCTGCAATCCTGGTTCCTACAAAGGTTGCGGAATTTACTGCAATAGGACCAGGGGTCATCTCTGCAATGGTCACAAGGTCCGAAAAAGTTTCCATGGAAATCCAGCCATGCATAGTCACTACCTGTTCCTGTATAAGAGGCATTGCTGCATATCCGCCTCCAAAGCTTAATGCACCGATCTGAAGGAAACTGAAAAAGAGCTGAAGATAAATCATTTTTTCCATCCCTCCTTCACAAATGTACGCGCAAATCCAAATACAGCCACAATAAGTATTATATAAATAATGTTCACCTTCAGAAAATAGCTTGCACAAAAACTGATGACCATAATAATCACATTTACCCAGTCTTTTGACTTCGCCACGTTTTTCTCCATGTCGTATACCACGGAAATGATCACAGCACCTACGCCGGCAGTCATGCCTTTCAAAAGAGCTGCTATGTAATAATTAGAGCGGAATGCATCATAAAACAAGGAAATCAGGGACAGGATCACCATTGGCGGAATAATAGCCCCCAGAACAGACAGCAGCATTCCCGGTATTCCCCCAAGCTTGTATCCCACCACAATTGCTCCGTTTACTGCAATCGCTCCTGGAGATGACTGTGCGATTGCCACCAGATCCAGCATTTCTTCCTCATCGATCCAGTGATATTGATCCACAAATTTCTCCTTTAATAAAGTAACGATCACATATCCGCCGCCAAAAGTAAACGTACTAAGATATAAAGAGGCAAAAAAAAGCTTCCGCAGCACATATCTTTTATTTCTTTGTTTTTCTTCCATTTCTGGCACTCCTGATAATTTTGCATAATTTCTGTACATCGCGATGCGTGTTACTGGTCAGGTCGTGAACAATAACGCTTTTCTTTTTTAAGATAACGCACTATAGGTATGTCTGTCAATTAAAGTTTTGGAATGCTTCTGGCATTTCAGAGAGTAGAACAAATATTCGATTCTGCTGTACTTTTATAAAAAAGGATGCTATACTGAAAACAGTTAAAGCGTGTTTGATTTTATAAAAGAAAGGACTTATATGGATCATTTTGAATTACATTCCGAGTATAAACCAACCGGCGACCAGCCACAGGCTATTGAGAAACTGGTAAAGGGATTTAAAGAGGGAAATCAGTTTGAGACGCTGCTTGGTGTCACCGGCTCTGGTAAAACTTTTACTATGGCAAACGTTATTCAGGCGCTGAATAAGCCTACTCTGATCCTGGCCCATAATAAAACTCTGGCAGCACAGCTGTACGGTGAGTTTAAGGAATTCTTCCCTGAGAACGCAGTGGAATACTTTGTCTCCTATTACGATTATTACCAGCCCGAAGCATATGTGCCTTCTTCTGACACTTATATTGCCAAGGACTCTGCGATCAATGATGAAATTGACAAACTCCGTCTTTCTGCCACTGCCGCCATGTCAGAGCGAAAAGATGTTATTATCATCTCTTCTGTGTCCTGTATCTATGGATTGGGTTCTCCTCAGGAATTTCAGGACATGATGATTTCCCTGCGTCCTGGCATGACTAAGGATCGTGATGAGGTTATCCGGGAGCTGATCGACATTCAGTACACCCGAAATGAAATGGACTTCCACCGAAGTACCTTCCGCGTCCGTGGTGACACTCTGGAGATTTTTCCTGCTAACAGCTCAGATACTGCTATCAGAGTTGAGTTTTTCGGAGATGAGATTGACCGTATCTCCGAGATTGATGTGCTTACCGGAGAGATCAAATGCCAGCTTGCGCACATCGGTATTTTCCCTGCTTCCCATTATGTAGTACCAGCGGAGCAGATTCAGAAAGCGGCCATTGCCATTGAAGAGGAATTAAAAGAACGGGTAGACTACTTTAAAAGCGAAGACAAGCTTCTGGAAGCCCAGCGTATCTCCGAGCGTACCAACTTTGATATTGAAATGATGAAAGAAACCGGCTTTTGCTCCGGTATTGAGAACTATTCCCGTCATCTTTCCGGACTGGAGCCAGGGCAGCCACCTTATACTCTGCTGGATTATTTCGGGGATGATTTTCTTCTTATTATTGATGAATCACACAAGACAGTCCCACAGGTTGGCGCTATGTACGCAGGCGACCAGAACCGTAAACAGACATTGGTAGATTATGGTTTCCGTCTGCCCTCTGCCAAGGATAACCGCCCTCTGAGTTTTGAAGAATTTGAGAATAAACTTGACCAGGTTTTGTTTGTATCTGCTACCCCGGGAGATTATGAATACGACCATGAGCTTCTCCGCGCAGAGCAGATCATCCGTCCTACCGGTCTTCTGGATCCGAAGGTGGAGGTGCGCCCTGTAGAAGGACAGATAGACGACCTGATTTCCGAAATAACGAAAGAAACCTCCAGGAAAAACAAAGTGCTGATCACAACTCTCACCAAGCGAATGGCCGAGGATCTTACACAGTATATGAAAGATGTGGGAATCCGTGTCCGTTATCTTCATTCGGATATTGATACCCTAGAGCGTGCAGAAATCATCCGCGACATGCGTCTGGATGTATTTGATGTGCTTGTAGGCATTAACCTTCTGCGAGAAGGACTTGATATTCCTGAGATTACTCTGGTTGCTATTCTGGATGCAGACAAGGAGGGCTTCCTTCGTTCTGAGACTTCCCTGATCCAGACCATTGGCCGTGCTGCCCGAAACAGCGAAGGACACGTTGTCATGTATGCAGACGTGATGACGGATTCCATGAGAAATGCCATTGAGGAAACCAACCGTCGTAGGGAAATCCAGGAAGCCTATAATAAGGAGCATGGAATTACTCCTACCACTATTAAGAAGGCAGTCCGTGATCTGATTGCAGTTTCCAAGGCAGTGGCTGAAACTGAAGTGAAGCTGAAGAAGGATCCGGAATCCATGAGCAAAAAAGAGCTGAAGAACCTGATCTCCCAGTTGGAAAAACAGATGCGCCAGGCTGCTGCAGACTTGAACTTCGAGCAGGCAGCAGAGTTGCGTGACAAAATGATCGAATTGAAGAAAAATCTTGCAGATGCGGAAAAGTAATCTTTCGATTTCCCCATGCATTTTGCCAGTCAGATTTGGCACTATTTATCAGCTTCAAGAGAGCGCTTCACGATCTGATTAAAGCGTGTTTGAAGAGTGAAAAGCCTAATTTTCAGGCTCATCACCCTTGCATATCATAGAAGAATCTTATTTACAGACTTTTTCCCACAGTCTTTGTTTGAAAAGGATTTCTGTAAGATGTACGTCACAATTTACAGGATTCTCTGCCTGCAGCGGATCGCCTCCGGCCACATTTATATTTGCGCCGCAGTGCGATCCTGCCCGGCAGGGATTTCCGTTAACCTCGATTATTCAGCAATTAATTTTTATTTATCTTCACTGAAAAATTTCTAAAATGCCCTTCCGCATTTTCTGAGAACATTCCGATATAAGTTCCGGTAAAGCTCATGTACATAGTTCCTTCTGTAGCCAGCCCTGCAGTAGCGCCGCTTCCCAGCTTCTCATAGTATTTTCCATCTTCGCTGTACCAGAAATCATATTCCAGAGGATTACCGATAATACGAAAATGAATATTTTCCCCAGAGGATACTACCTTCTCAGCTGTTCTTGCAAACATATCATGAATATGCCTGGAAAGACAAACCTTGTACTGTCCGTCCTCTCTGGTTAAGTAAATTTCATAATGATAAAACTGATTGTAGAATGTCCCCAGTCCCACTCTTTTATTTAAATCTTTAACGTTGCTGTCTTGGGAAACCAGACAGGAATCTGAAAAATTTTCTTTCAGACTCACCACAACATCTGCCTCAACATCAAATTCCTTCTGCCTGATTCCAACCCAGGTCGGAGTATCCATATCATTTAAAGTTACGCTTGTTCCCTTCAAAATAAGCCGTCCGGCAGCGGTATCCCGCACATAATTCTCCATATGCGGAGTTCGAACCCAGTTATAATGCAGGCTGAATTTCTCTTCCGAAAAATTATCTGTAAAATTCCGGCATATCGGCTGCACCTGATTACCTGGAAGTGGTCCCTCCATCTCCAAAGCTATTCTTCCATTATTTCCAACAACCGGCCAACCCTCTTCATTCCAGATTACAGGGCTTAAAAATGTCTCTCTTCCAAGATGGTGAAGTTTCAGACCTCGCTGTGGAGTACAAGAGGGACGGATTCCCAGACAAACCAGCCACCAGTTTCCATTCTGATCAACTTCCAGATCTGCATGTCCGGTACAGGCAATAGAACCATCTGGATTATCCCTGTGGCTGAGAATCGGATTATGGGGACACGCCTCATACGGTCCAAATGGAGAATCTGCTCTTTGCATGGTAACCATATGTCCATATTCTGTGCCTCCCTCTGCAAGAAGCAAATAATATTTTCCATTCAGCTTGTAAATATGTGATCCCTCCGGACAGATTCCGCCGCAGCCATGGCTGATACAAACACTTTCGGACAACTTTTCCCCTGTATATGGATTGATTTTGCACATAAAAATTCCATCTCTGTCATCTTCATCTCTGGAAGTAGAGGCGAAGTAAACATCTTCGCCATCAAACAACAAAGTAGGATCAATCCCTCCCTGATCAATCCATACCGGCTTTGACCATTCCCCGTAAATATCGCTGGTATGTACGATCAAATGCCCCTTATGTGACACATTGGTAGTGGTCATAAAAAACTCACCGTTATGGTAACAGAGCATCGGCGCATAAATTCCGCCTGACGGCCGAACACCGTCCAGATAAAGCTGCTCTTTATCTCTCAGACAGTAATTGATCAATTCCCAGTTCACAAGATTCTTACTGTGGTAAACCGGAACTCCGGGATAGAATTCAAAAGTTGAATTTACAAGATAAAAATCATCCCCGACTCTGCAAATCGACGGATCTGGATTGTAACCGGAAATAATGGGATTTTTGTATTTTTGTATTCTGCTATCTGACATATTTTTTCCTCCTGATCTGCAAACCGACAAATGCGGTTCTCTTCATAAGATATCTACAGATTACTATGATTCAGAAGGAATAACAACCCTAAAAACTTTTGCTGTATTACAGGAAAAGTTGTATAAACGGCACAGTAAATATGGGCAAATGTGGGTATGCTCCGAACATTTTGGGAATAACCTCTTGAAAACCGGAATTCTATATGTTATACTGATGCCCGTTGAAAAGCCCTGAAAAATAAGGTCTTAAGCGGCTTTTCCGCCGATTCCCGGCGTAGGCCATATACCTTCCGGTATATGCCTCCGCGGCATTCGTCAAATGTCCATGCAAGCATGGCCGCTTGACTCATTGCAGCGCGAAAATGAATCGAGTGTTCGTGACCTTCCACTCGTAAAACAAAACTAAAGGAGACAAATGAATATGAAAAACAAGAGTACCCTGTTTCTGGTGCAGGCAGCGCTGATTGCGGCTGTCTATGTTGTACTGACACTGGTGTTTGCACCGTTTAGCTATGGAGAGATCCAGGTTCGAATTTCCGAAGCCCTGACCATTCTTCCATTCTTCACACCAGCTGCCATTCCTGGTCTTTTTGTAGGCTGTATCCTTGCCAACCTGCTTGGCGGTGCAATTCCTCTGGATATTGCATTCGGAAGTATCGCTACCCTCATCGGAGCTGTATTTACCTACAAACTTCGTAACAGCAACAAATGGCTGGCACCAGTTCCACCAATTGTAGCCAATGCAGTTCTGGTTCCATTCGTACTTCGTTACGGCTATTCCGTCAATCTTCCGATTCCACTTATGATGCTTACAGTAGGTGCCGGAGAGATCATTTCCTGCGGAATCTTTGGAATGGTACTTCTTACTGCACTTTCCAAGTACAAGAATACACTGTTTGGCAAACAGGCTGCTGCTAAATAATTTTTTTAATTTGCAACCCGGGTAAGAGGTTTTTATGATCCTTCTTACCCGGATTTTTTTCGCTATTTTTTCTTTTTTTCAAAAAGCCTCCTGTTTTCGTCAATTATTTTTTCTTTTTTTCAAAAAAGTCTCCCATTTTCGTCAATTTCATAATATATTTTATTGCGAATCCTCTCTATATACTATATAATTAATTAATCTTTTATCAAATTAAAGAGGGAAAGAGGTAAAGAAACAAATGAAAAATCTATGGAACAAATGGACCGGGATTGCACTGGTGAAACGAATCGTCGTTGGTCTGATTCTTGGCGCCATCCTTGGAGTTGCAGCCCCCGGTGCAACCAGCATTGCCATCCTTGGCGATGTATTTGTAGGTGCTCTGAAAGCTATCGCACCCCTTCTGGTATTCTTTCTGGTTCTCAGTTCACTGTGCAACGCAGGAAAATCCCATGGCGGCGTTATCAAAACAGTAGTTGCCCTTTACATGTTCAGCACTGTACTGGCAGCTGTGATCGCCGTTTTCGCCAGCATGATTTTCCCTGTACAGCTGACACTTACCAATGCAGCCGCAGACGCCAGTGCCCCACAGGGTATTGTGGAGGTCCTCAGCAACCTTCTTCTGAATATTGTTGCCAACCCGGTATCTTCCCTGGTGAATGCAAACTATGTAGGTATCCTTACCTGGGCCATCCTTCTTGGACTTGCCCTTCGTACAGCAAATGACACCACCAAAAAAGTCCTTGCTGACATTGCAGACGGAACATCCCTGGTGGTCAGCTGGATCATCAACCTGGCACCCTTCGGAATCTTCGGTCTGGTATTTAACACCGTATCCACCAACGGATTAGACATTTTCACTACCTATGGAAGACTACTGCTGCTGTTGGTAGGCAGCATGCTTTTCATCTACTTTGTAACAAACCCGCTTCTGGTTTACTGGTGTATCCGCAAGAATCCATATCCGCTGATTCTGCACTGCCTGAAGAAAAGTGCCATCACCGCATTCTTCACCAGAAGTTCCGCTGCCAATATTCCAGTAAATATGAAAGCCTGTGAGGAGATGGGGCTTGACCGTGACACCTATTCCGTAACCATTCCTCTTGGTGCAACCATCAACATGGACGGAGCTGCTATCACCATCACCGTTATGACAATGGCAACTGCTTTTACCCTTGGAATCCACGTTGATATCCCAACTGCCATCATCCTCAGCCTTCTTGCAGCCCTTTCTGCATGTGGTGCTTCCGGTGTTGCCGGCGGATCCCTCCTTTTGATTCCTATGGCCTGCTCCCTTTTCGGAATTTCTGACGACATTTCCATGCAGGTTGTAGCCGTAGGCTTTATTATCGGAGTTATCCAGGACTCAGTTGAGACAGCCCTTAACTCCTCTTCTGACCTGCTTCTCTCTGCTTCCGCAGAGTTCAGGCAGTGGCGTCTGGAAGGAAAAGAGATTAAATTCTAACACCCAATAATGCTCTGGAAAATATGAGAAAATACTTTGCTTCTTTTCTCCTTTTCCAGAGCGTGTTTAAAAAAGGCTTTCTGCAAGATGTGCGTCACAATTTGTTGGAGAATTGGCCGGGATTAGGGCACCATAGCGGGCTACGTCAACTGAATCCGGGAAAAATATACCGCAAAGTTTCACTTTGGCTCTTACTTCTCCATTTCTCTCAGCTTCTTCAATATCCTTTTCTCCATCCTGGAAATCTGAACCTGGGACATTCCCATTTTTTTTGCAACCTCTGTCTGTGTCATATCCTGAAAATACCGAAATACGATCAGTCTTTTCTCCTCTCCTTCCAGTTTTTCCAGAATCTCCTCCAGAAAAATCCGGTTCAAAAGCATTTCATGGCGATCCTCTTTTTCCGGAAGCCTGTCCACAAGCTGCAAATCCGTTCCATCTCCCTGATACACAGTCTTGTAAATAGAATCCACCTCTGCAGCCGATTCCAGCGTCATCGCCAATTCTTCCATCGGCATATCCATAGCATCTGAAAGTTCTCTTAGATCCGGCTCACGGCCTAACTTTTTCTCCAGTTTCTCCCTCATTTTACATATCTTATATTGATTCTCTTTTATGGAGCGGCTCACCTTCAGAATTCCATCATCCCTAAGAAACCGCTTAATCTCTCCAATGATCATTGGTACTGCATAAGTAGAAAACTTCACATCAAATTCAGGATTGAAATGATCTACAGCCTTCAAAAGCCCGATGCTTCCAATTTGAAAAAGATCCTCCATTTCCACCCCTCTCCCCAGAAAACGCCTGGCAACACTATACACCAGTCCCATATTTTCCGAAAACAAAGTATCTCTTGCCTCTTTATCTCCCTGGTGAATGCGCCCAATGAGAGCAAGAGTGTGATCCATGCTTCCTCCTGATCAATTACCGATTTTTTTGCTCATATGCACACAGGTTCCTTTTCCAACCTGTGAGGTGACTTTAACCTCATCCATAAATGCTTCCATAAAAGTAAACCCCATTCCTGACCTGTCCTGATCAGCGCGGGTCGTATATAAAGGCTCCATTGCTTTTTCCACATCTGCAATTCCTATGCCATCATCCTCAATATCCAGATAAATTGTTCTCTCTTTTCTGACACACTTCATCCGTATCTTATGTACCTCTCCTTGATAGCCATGGATGATACAGTTGGTTACAGCCTCTGACACAGCCGTTTTCAAATCTGCTACTTCCTCCAGTGTGGGGTTCAGCTGGGTGCAAAATGCCGCGGCAGCTACCCTTGCCAACCCTTCATTCTCCGGACGGCTGTCAAAAATAATGGTCATTTCGTTGGAATTTCCCATCAGACTCCCCTCCCTTCCAGCTGCATCTCATTTTCTGTTCTTTCCAGTTCCAGAAATTTACTCACACCTGAAAGCCGCAGCAATTTTTCAATATATCCGTTTACATGACAGGCCTTCATGCAGCCAGAGCGCATCCCCAGAGCCCGGTATCTCCCCATGATCAAACCTACGCCCGAACTGTCCATAAAAACAGTATTTCCAAAGTCAAAACAAATGGTTCTGATATATATTTTTCCCATAATCCTGTCTGATTCTCTCCGGATCAGCTCAGAAGCCGGATGATCCAGTTCCTCAGGCAGTTTAATATTCAGACAGGTTCCCGTAGTTTCAAAAACAGGTTTCATAAATAAAATCCCCCTTTTTTACTCTATTTTGACCCTCTGCACAGAAAAAAGAAAAAGAGATGTGCAGGTCTATCCCGCACATCCCCGGTTCAGAGGTTTCTCATTATTGTAATTCAGAAATTTTTATTCATAATACTGAAAATCACCATTTTCATCATAATAGCCGTTTTCGTCGCTGTAATCAGAATATCCGGATTCATCATACCCACTGTCACCAGATGCATCATTGTAAGAACTGTCATAACCAGAGGAATCCGTTTCAGAACCATCTGTTGTATTGTCAGTTCCATCATTGCTTTCGGAATCAGAGGAATCTTCGCTGCCCTCAGACTTACTGTCTTCCGTGATTCCAGACACACCAGTAGCTGAACAGATGGTATTGTAAATTCCCATTACATCATCTCCCAGCTGATCTTCATAAACCTTCTGGATTTCCAATGCAGCTGCATCATACTCATTCTGTGTATAAGCTGCATACGCATTCAGAAGTGCCTGATAACTGGTACTCTTCTTCTGCTCGGCATCAAGCTGCTGGGTGATTTCCTCTGCCACATCTCCGGATTCCTTCGCCTCACCCTGGGCTTTGGAAAGCTCCGCACCCTGGCTGACCAGAGACTCGCTGTACTTTACAATCTGTTGATTGGCTTCTCTGTAAATCCCCTGCTTGATAGCCGGAACTGCCAGAAACCAAAATGCAGCCGCACCTGCTGCCACACCCGCCATAAGTGTCACAAACAGTGAAATTCTGGAATTTTCCCTGTAAACTGCCGGCTGTACCACAGTACTTCTGGAAATCTCATCCGAACCTTCTGTCTTGCCCTTGGCACCAAAAAGTCCTTTTTTCTGTTTCTCAAGTCTGGTCGTTACACCAGTTCTCTCATCTACTTCACGAAGAAAACGTAATGTAGTTGTATTGGTCTTATCAATACGAGCCGCCTTTTTCAAGGTTCTTCTTGCCTTGCCCCAGTCATGATTCTTCATATAGATCAGCGCCAGCAGGTGATAGCCTTTGATCAGCTTGGTATTCTGGTTCAGAATTTTGCGAAGCTGAATAGCAGCCATATCCTCATGACCTTCCCTGCAAAGAGCCAGGGCATTATTATATTTTCTTATTGTCTCATTAATAGCATCCAGTTTATTCGAATTCGCCTGAAGACGATTAATATATTCATTCGCAATATTCCGGGTAGACTGCAGATTCTTACTGATCACCCACTCGCTAAGAGCAGCGACCACCTCTCCCATTTCAAAATACACAAGACCCAGAAGATTTCTCGCCTGGATATTTCTCTTGTTAAAGGTAAGGCTCTGCTTCAGACAGTTAACAGCTCCTGAAAGGTCCCGGATACTTGCCTTCTCCAAGCCCTGATTGTAATAAAGTTTGGATAGATACTCCACCTTTTTCTGGATCAGGACGTTGCACCCGCAATGAGGACAGTAATCCAGATCCTTGTCAGCCAGGAACGCGCCGCAATTCATACAGTTCATTAAGTATCTCCTATTCTATTTCATCCTGCGTCCGCTTTTGGACTCCCTGAGCATTTCCTGAAGAATGTCCAGAATATCCGTCAGCTCTCTATCGTAAATAGCCTCTTCCGCGTCTGTCACATCCAGACAGGGCTCAAATTTCTTAAGTTCCTCTTCGTAATCGATCATAAAATTCCTCCACAGACTCCTGGAAAATCAACCAGAAATCCCATGTTTTCTTGCAGACAATTTACTTTTTCAACAAGAGTGTCTTAATCTCTCCCACCAGGTAAAGAGAACCCACGCAAAACAGCATTCCGTCCTCTCCTTTGGCCTCGTGCGCCATATGAAAAGCTTCTTCAATATTATCAGAGTTTCCAATATCCTTACAGCCTTCTTTGCAAAAGATCTCTGCCAGCTCCGCAGACGGCACCTCACGGTATCCCCCAACCTCTGTGGTTACAACTTTACGGAATTTTATTCTGCTGCAAATTGTATGGATCATATCCTGGTAATCCTTATCATTCACCGCAGAAAATAAAAGTGTCAGCGGATACTCCTTCTGAAACCGCTCTGCAGTCTCCACAAACCTGCGCACGCCATCCTCATTATGTGCACCATCCACGATCACGCCCGGCAAAATGGTCTCCATTCTGCCCTGCCATCTGGTATTTGCAATTCCTGCCTGCAGCTGTTCCATGGTCACCGGAATCCTGTCTTTCAGCACTTCCATAGTTGTAAGCGCCAGAGATGCGTTCATCACCTGATACCATGCAATAAAAGGAATATGGAACCTGGTATCCCCATAATAATCGTCCTCCAGGGAAAAATCAATGCCGTCTTTATTATTTCCCAGTACCTTTGCTCCAGCCTGAACTACTTTATAAGCCGGGCTTCCAAGCTCCTTTGCCTTCGCAGCGATCACTTCTGCCGCATCCTTGTCATTTCCATCATAGATTACAGGAACTCCCGGAACAATGATTCCAGCCTTCTCCCCTGCAATCTCTCTTACCGTATTTCCCAAAAACTGCATATGATCCAGACTGATAGATGTAATCACGCAAGCTGCCGGATTCTCTACCGCTGTAGTCGCATCCAGCCTTCCGCCAAGCCCGGTTTCCAAAGTCACATAGTCCACCCCTGCCTCTGCAAAGATCACCATTCCCATAAGAAACAGCATCTCAAAATAAGTAGGATGGTAACTTCCTTCAGCCACAAGCTCGTCCGCCAGCACTTTCACTCTCTCAAAAGCTTTCAAAAAGGTGTCATCATCAATATTCACCTCATTGATCTGAAACCGCTCGTTGATCTTCACCAGATGGGGAGACGTAAACAGGCCGCAGGAATACCCTGCCTCCCTGAGAATAGATGTGAGAAACGCACAGGTACTCCCCTTCCCATTCGTTCCCGCAACATGTATCACCTTAAACTTCTCCTGTGGATTTCCCAGTCTCCTCAGGCATTCCTTTGTATGCTCCAGGCTGTTCTTTTTTGTAAACTTCGGAGTCTCCTCAATATAAGCAACCGCTTCCTCATAATTCATAATCTTAACCACCATTTATCTATCGTATTTCATCCGTAACTTTTCATTCTCATCGTAAGTCTGGCAGAATATACTGCCTTCTGAATAGTTCCATTCCTCTACCATTATATAATAGTCACACCAGAAGTCCACCCCTAATCGTAACTTTTTATCCGACAAACCTCGCACAGAAGAAATCAGAGAGGTTCCGAAAAAATCTCATACGGCAGAATTTAGGGTTAAAAAAGAAGAGGACACAGTCGGAGCTCCAGCGGAGCAAATTTGTCCTCTCCTTTCTTCGGTTTCAGCAAAATTCTGATGTTTTTAATTTTTTTGGCCGCACACCGCGCTCAGAGCAGACCTGATGAGACCAGGTGCCCAGCCAGGAAACGTTCCTATCGGGAATTCACTTTCCACTGACTATCATACAATGCATAAACCGCTCTGTCAAAGCTCTTGCTAAGAGCCTTCCTCGTCGAGCTGTTACTTCTCTGTACAACTGCCAGTCTGTCAAAATCCGACAGCTCCGTACCCGAGATCACCAGCATGTTCGGACTTACATATGCCGTATCATACCACTCTCCATTCAGCTTCACCTGACTGGACGGGGTGAAATTCGTGCCTTGGATATAATAAGTCCAATCTGTATCCGACACTAACCGAATGGAATCTAAGGTCACATCATAAAGTCCCATCCGCATCTTTGTTCTCTCAAAAGGATTTTCTCCTCCATAAGCATATCGCTGACCGTACAGCACATCATACTGCAGTGTCTCCAGATCGACCTGATAATTCTTGGTATTTCTTCTTGCCTGATGATATTTCATGATCGTACCCTCATGAATACCAACTCTGTCCAGAACCTCTGCTGCGATCTGATAAGAAGCCAGATTCTCATCCTTCTTGGTAAGTCCCATATTATCCCAGATTACATACTCCGTCTGGAAAAGATACTTATTTTTCAGATCTTCCACAGTCAGTCCCATAGTCGGCAGATGATCCCCATACATAACCAGGATCACATCCTCCGGATAGTCTGCCAAAGCATCTGTTAACTCTTTCACAAACTGATCCATCTCATGAATCTGATTCACATAGTACTCCCATTTACAATTCAGCTCATCCGTAGGAGAACCGGAAACTGTAATAGAAGGATTGTCCAGAATGGGCTCGCTTGGATAATCACCATGTCCCTGCACGGAAATGGTATACACATAATCCGGACTGTCAGTAGAATCCAGACACTTAATGATTTCATCCGTCAACACACTGTCTTTTACCCATCCAAGAGGATTCTGCAGGTTCTCATCTGCCATATACTCTTCAGAAGTAAAGGTGTCAAATCCCAGATTGGGGAAAACAGACCTTCTTCCATAGAAGTTGGCTTCATTATTATGTACCGCATGTGTAGAATACCCCAGATTTTTCAGAACATAGGGCACACTTTCGCAGGTAGTCTCCTTAAGAATACTCTTATAAGGATATTCACCTGGTCCAAAATAGTGAAGACTCATACCTGTAATGGTCTCAAATTCCGTATTTGCCGTACCAGCTCCAACAGAAGGAACCTTGTAATATCCGGAAGAATACTCTTTCATCAGCTTCCTGAAGTTCGGGATTGGATCTTCAGAAATATCCAGGTAATTTACCAGTGTCGGGTCAAAGAAAGACTCAAGCTGAAGGAACAGAATATTCGGTCTCTTTCCATCCTCCTTGGTCTTTGGAAGATTGGACTCTGTCTTCTCGATCCGGTTAATCTCATCCTCAGAATAATCCCTCGGCTCACTGATGCCTGTATTAAAAATAGTAGTCGCCAGACAATAAGGATAACCATAATCCTCATAAGCAAACGCAATATTGCCAAAATAATTAGACAAAACCCTTTTTTCAAGAGCCAGCTGTGTCACGCCTCCAAAAGCCACAAAACCAGCAATTACCAGCGGAATCACATACCGGTACTTAATCTTCTGCTCATACTTCGGTCCCTTGACCAGTAGGATCAAAAGCCCCAGCACCACAATTCCGATCAAAATACATCCGATCACCACACCATAAAACGGCAGATATTTCTGCATGATTGCAATACCATCCGTCAGCATATGCAGATCCGGTCCGGTAAATGGTGTAACACGGTTCATCAGAAGAATACAGTTTACGATTCCCAGAAACAGCCAGAAAACGGAAACCACAACTCTCCAAAAGCACCGCCTGTGAAACAGATAAACGATCAGCATTGTAGTAAAAATAAACATCGTATTATAAGCAAATACCAACGGTTTTCCCGTCATATAATCCCAGGCCTCCACTACAGAATGGCGGCACAGTGCCTCTATAAGGAAATAGAGCACTGCGCACCAGAGTGCCTGGAGAATCAGGGAAATCTTATTGCAAAATTTGCTCAGCTTCATGCAAAATCTCCTTTTTATCTCTTAAGCTGCTCAAGCTGTGTTTCAACCTTATCTTTCATCTCTTTGTACTTCGCAAGCTTCTCCTTCTCTGCATCAACCTTGGCAGCAGGAGCCTTATTTACGAAATTTGGATTATTCAGCATTCCCTCACAGCGGGCGATTTCCTTAGTCAGTCTCTCCTGCTCCTTTGTCAGTCTCTCAAGTTCTTTTTCCTTGTCAACAAGGTCTTCCAGAGGCATATAAACAACTGCATTGGAAACAACAACAGAAACTGCATCCTCACCGATACCAGTCTTATCCTGCTGAACATGGATTTCTTTTGCAAAAGCAAGATTTGCAAAGGATTTCTTGCTGTTCTCATACATCTGACAGATAGCAGCATCTTTTCCAACAATGATCAGATGTGTTTTTCTGTTCTGCGGAACATTCATGCTGGTTCTTGTGTTACGGATGCCACGGACAACTTCCTGGAAACTTCCGATTGCAAGCTCAGCCTCAGGAGAATTCCACTCGTCCTTATATACCGGCCAGTCAGAGATCATTATGGACTCTTCCTCCGGAAGCAGTGTACAATAAATTTCCTCTGTGATAAATGGCATAAACGGATGAAGCAGCTTCAGTCCCTGGGTCAGCGCTGTGCGAAGTGTCCAGAGAGCCTCGTTTGCCGCCTTTGGATCCTCTTCTGCCTTCCACAGACGAACCTTGGCGATCTCAATGTACCAGTCGCAAAGCTCATCCCACAGGAAATCATAGATCTTCTGAACCGCAATACCCAGCTCATATTTTTCCATATTGTCGGTTACTTCTTTGATCACATTGTTCAGTCTGGAAAGGATCCATTTGTCCTCAGCGCAAAGAGAACCAATCTCCGGCTCCGTTACATCCTTTCCTTCCAGATTCATAAGAACGAAACGAGAAGCATTCCAGATCTTATTTGCAAAGTTACGGCTGGATTCTACACGCTCCCAGTAGAAACGCATATCGTTTCCAGGTGCATTACCAGTCATCAGAGTAAGACGAAGAGCATCTGCGCCGTACTTGTCGATTACTTCCAGCGGGTCAATACCATTTCCAAGGGATTTACTCATCTTGCGGCCCTGGGAATCTCTTACCAGACCATGGATCAGTACATGATGGAACGGTGTCTTGCCAGTCTGCTCAAGAGCAGAGAATACCATACGGATAACCCAGAAGAAAATAATGTCATATCCGGTTACCAGCACATCTGTTGGATAGAAGTACTCCAGTTCCGGTGTCTTATCCGGCCAGCCAAGTGTGGAGAATGGCCACAGAGCAGAGCTGAACCAGGTATCCAGCGTATCCTCGTCCTGATGAAGATGCGTACATCCGCATTTCGGACATTTTTCCGGCATTTCTCTTGCAACTACAGTCTCACCGCACTCATCGCAGTAGTAAGCCGGGATTCTGTGTCCCCACCACAGCTGACGGGAAATACACCAGTCACGGATGTTCTCCAGCCAGTGAAGGTAAGTCTTGTCAAAACGCTCCGGAACGAATTTCAGATTTCCATCCTCAAGAGTCTTGATAGCAGCTTTGGCCATTTCGTCCATCTTTACAAACCACTGAGGCTTGATCATCGGCTCTACGGTTGCATGGCAGCGGTCATGTGTTCCAACGCTGTGATTGTGCGGAACAACCTTCACCAGAAGGCCAAGCTTGTCCAGATCCTCTACCATGGCTTTTCTTGCTTCGTAACGATCCATGCCGGCGTATTTACCACCCAGCTCATTGATGGTAGCATCATCATTCATGATGTTAATTTCCGGAAGGTTGTGTCTCTTTCCAACCTCGAAGTCGTTAGGGTCATGTGCCGGTGTGATCTTTACGCATCCGGTACCAAATTCTTTATCAACATACTCATCGGCAATAACCGGGATCTCTCTGTCTGTGAGAGGAAGCTTCAGCATTTTGCCAACAATGTCTTTGTAACGGTCATCATCCGGGTTTACTGCAACTGCAGTATCTCCAAGAAGTGTTTCCGGACGTGTTGTTGCAATTTCCACGAATTTTCCTTCTTCTCCAACAACCGGGTAATTGATGTGCCAGAAAAATCCGTCCTGATCCTCATGCTCAACCTCTGCATCGGAAATGGAAGTCTGGCATACCGGACACCAGTTGATGATACGGGAACCTTTGTAGATGTAGCCTTTTTCATATAACTTGATGAAGACTTCCTGTACAGCCTTGGAGCATCCCTCATCCATGGTGAAGCGTTCTCGCTCCCAGTCTGCAGAAGCACCAAGCTTCTTCAGCTGGTTGATAATTTTTCCGCCGTACTCTTCTTTCCACTCCCAGGCATATTCCAGGAATTTCTCACGGCCGATTTCTGCCTTGTCGATGCCTTCTTTTTTCAGTTTCTCAGTAACCTTAACCTCTGTAGCAATAGCTGCATGGTCAGTTCCCGGCTGCCACAGTGCTTCGTAGCCCTGCATTCTCTTGAAACGGATGAGAATGTCCTGCATGGTCTCATCAAGTGCATGTCCCATATGCAGCTGTCCTGTTACGTTTGGCGGCGGCATAACAATGGTAAATGGTTTCTTATCCGGGTTTACTTTTGCATGAAAATATCCGTTGTCCATCCATTTCTGGTAAAGACGTTCCTCGATTCCTTTTGGATCGTAGGTCTTTGCAAGTTCTTTGCTCATAATTTTCCTCCTAAAAAAAGAGCCCCTCACACAATTGTGTGAAGGGCGAAATTAACGCGGTACCACCTTCATTATGTGCAAAATGCAAAGTACTGTTTCCTTGAATGTATTTACAGTCTTCGCTCTGTTGTACACATATCTCTTTCCTGTAACGCTGGAATTGCGTGAAAACTTACTGCAGATATCACTGCCTGTTCAGTTTCCCGGCTCAGAAGCTACCTTCAGTGAATGCGGATCTCGAAATGTCTTCCACCACAGTTATCCCTGGACATTTCTCTCTGGGAGGGCATTTACTTACTCCTCTTCTTCAACGCTTTTCGCTGCAGCGGTCTGATCTCCTTGTAAATAGCCGGAAAAAGCCGCCACTTTTATGGATATAACTATAATTGCATTCTTCCGGCTTGTCAAGCTAATTTAAAAATTTCACAATTACAATAATTTTTATTCCACACTCTTTAAGGATTCCACCATATCAATGGTTTTCAGCTTAAAATGCATCACCCCATTCACCACAATGGAAAATATGCTTGTCAGAATTCCACTGTATAAAAAGCTCAGCGGCTTAATATTTCGTCCAAACATAACTGCATCTACCTCAACCGTAGTAATCACATACCTGTGAATGAGAATTCCAAACACTGCTCCAAACATAATTCCAAGCACTGTCAGGATCACGTTTTCCCGAAGCACATACTGGGAGACCTCTCCGTCATAGAAGCCAAGCACCTTCAAAGTTGCCAGTTCCCTCTGTCTTTCTGTAATATTGATATTATTCAGATTATACAATACCACAAAAGCCAGCATTCCTGCGGAAACGATCAGCACCAGGATCACCGCATCCAGAGTGCTCAGCATACGGTCAACCTGTGATGCCAGACTACTGGTATAACTGATGCTGAGAGCACCAGGATTAGCAAGGATCCGGGTTCCTGCCATTTCCAGATCATCCTTGCAGTCTTCCTGCATAGTAAACACAATGTTCTCATACTCCGGCATTTCCCCGAACGTCTGCTCATAAACCCTGGGCGTCATATAAAGGTAATGGCTCATATAATTCTCTGTGATCACAGCCACCCTCACCTTATATTCCTTATCTCCCTTTTTCAGGGGAATCATATCCCCCACCTTTAATCCCAGCAGGGATGCTGTTTTCTCGGAAATAGCAGCACCTTCGTCGGTAAGCTCATATGTTTCCCCGGTAATACGGTTCTTTAAGGTTACATCCCTTGCAAACTCACTCAGGCTCTCTGGCACAAACAGATAAATACTGATGTTGGAGCTGCCTTTCGGAGCACTGATCTTCGTCATCTGTACCCGATTGCAATGGGCGATTTGCTCATTTTCCTTCATGTATTCAAACAGCTCTGCATGTTCTTCCTCTGTAGCATCGCTGTCCTCAATCACCATTCCGTCATAATGCTGAAGCTCCCGGTACTGAATAGCGGCAATATCACTGATGGAATCCTGAATCCCAAAGCCAACCAGCATCAGTCCCATGCTTCCTGCAATTCCAAAGACCGTCATGATCAGGCGCTTCTTGTAACGGAAAAGATTTCGAATTGTGGACTTCCAGGAAAAGCTTAAATGCTTCCATATAAATGTGAGCCGCTCCAGCAATACTCGCTTGCCCTCTTTCGGAGCCGGTGGGCGCATAAGAGAGGCCGGTGTCTCCTGCAGCTCCTTTCCACTTGCAAAAAGAGTCGCTCCAACTGTACATACAACAGAGGCTGTGGAAGCGATCAATGCGAAGCCAGGCTGATAATCAATGGAAATGGTATTTGCCACATTGTGATACATAATCCCATAAGCAGTTATAATAATGTATGGAATGATTTTCTCTCCGATCAGCATTCCCAGCACACTGCCAAGAAGAGTTGCAAAAAATGCATAACAGATATATTTTGCTGCAATAGCAGACTTCTTATATCCCAATGCCTTCAAGGTACCGATCTGGGTTCGCTGCTCCTCCACCATACGAGTCATAGTGGTAAGACTGATCAATGCCGCTACCAGGAAAAAGATGACCGGGAAAACCTGACCGATGTTTCGAAGACGGTCTGCATTATCACCGTAATCCGTATATTCCGGAAGCTCCTCCCTATCTGTGACCATCCACTCCGGCATTTCCAGATCTTCCAGTTCCTTTTTCGCATCATCCAGCTTCTGCTGATTCTCGGCAATCTCATCCTCCGCATCTTTTTTGGCGTCTTCGTACTCTTTCTTTCCATCTGCAAGGTCTTTCTCACCTTTTTTCAAGTCTTTAACCGCATCCTGAAGCTTTTTCTCATTGTCTGTAATCTCTTTTTCACCGTCTGCAAGCTTCTTCTCATTGTCTGCGATTTCTTTCTCACCATCGGCAAGCTTCGCCTCATTTTCTGCAATTTCTTGCTCTCCGGAAGTAAGCTTTGCCTCATTTTCCGCGATTTGCCGGGCACCGGAATTATACTGTTCCAGACCGGAAGCATACTGCGCTTCACTGTCATTCAGCTTTGCCACATTGGCATCCAATTCCGCCTGTCCGGCAGCCAGGGTCTCTGCATTGGAATCAATTTCTTTCTGGGCTTTATTCAGTTTTTTCTTTGCTGCCTTTAACTGCTTCTGACCTTTTTCCAGTTCCTGTTCCCCTGCCTCTATCTCAGCTTTCGAAGCAGCAAGAGTATTCTCCTGTTCCTGAATCTGAATCCATCCGGCGTCAATCTCTGCCTGACCTGCTGTTATCTGTTCCCGTCCAGCATTCAGCTCGCTTTCTTTCTGAGAAAGCTGGGAAAGTCCATCCTCGACTGCTGCAAGCCCGCTTTCCAACTCACTTCTGGTCGCTGCAAGCTGCTGCCGCTGACTCTCAATCTGCGCTTCACTTGCCTGAATCTGCTGGCTTACCGCCGCCTCCTGTTCTTCCAGTGCAGACACCTGAGCTGCCAGAATATCTATTTCCTCCTGGGAAGCATCCGGATTTTCCAGTGCTGCGTTGTAACTTGCGCGTACTATCTCAAGCTGACTCTGCAGCTCCGTCAGCTGAGCTTTTGCACTTTCCAAAGCACTTATTCCATCCTGAAGCTGTGCTTCTCCTGCTGATACCTGGGAAAGTCCATCTGTAATCTGCTGCTTCTGGGCATTTAACTGGGTTCTGGTACTTTCGATCTGCTGCTGTCCGGCAATGATCTCCGCTTTTGACTGATCCAGTTCACTTTGCTTTGTTGTCAAAGTCTGCTTTGCGGCTTCTAACTGCTGCTCGCCTGCCTCAATCTGGGCTTTTCCATCTGCAAGTTTCGCTTTATTTTCATCTAAAGTCTTCTGATTTTCCTCTAATTCTGCCAGACCACTGGTTACCTGCTTCTGCGCGGAATCAAGCTGAGCCTGTCCGTCAGCAAGCTGGGCTTTTGCTGCATTTACCTGACTCCATCCATCATCCAGCTGGCTTCTGGCAGTGTCAAGCTGGCTTTTGCTGGAGGAAAGCTGACTCCTGGCAGATTCCAGCTGACTTTTTCCATCAGCAAGCTGCGCTTTCGCATCTTCTAACTGGTTTTTCCCATCAGCAAGCTCTGTCTTCGCATCTTCCAGCTGTTTTTTTCCATCGGCAAGCTCTGTTTTTGCGTCTTCTAACTGGGATTTTCCATCTTCATACTCTTTCCTGCCGTCTTCTAAATCCTTTTCACCTTTATCCAGCTCTTCTTTTGCGTCAGCAAGCTTTTCATCTGCCTCTTTTTTCCCATCGTCCAGCTTCTTCTGGGCATCATTGATTTCCTCCTGTGCATCCGCCTTCACAGCTGCAAGGCGGATCTGACAGCGATCATCTGCTATGTTTTCAACACGGTCTTTGATCTTGGCGATCAGATTCTCATAACCGTCTGTATAACTTGTAAGACCCTTTGCTCCATGAACGGTCACATAAATCTGCGTATAAATTTCCTGGTCAAAATCTTCTGGGAGCACATATCCAAATCCATTGACTTCACCAGTTCCAAGGGTGGTATTTCCTCTATTAAAGGAAATATAAAGAGGACTTCTTCCAGTTCCCACTACCGTATATTCTGTGGTCACAAGAACGGGGGAATCTCCTTCTTCACGCAAAGCCACCTTATCTCCTACCTTATATTCATTTGAAGAAGCAAATGTGCTATCCAGAAAAATCTCTCCACTTTTTTCCGGAAGGCGTCCCTCCTGCACATCCAGTTTATTCACTGTGTCATTTATGGATTCAATGTGAAGAACCTTCTGCTTCTGGCCTTCCCCGCACATCACATCGGTAGACCAGGCACCTTCTGCGGACTCGATGCCATCTATACTTTCTATGGAAGAAACATCATCAGATGTCAGACCCATTGTGCCCACAACCTTGATATCCATCAGGCTGCTTTCGTCATAATAGGCATCTCCGGAATAGCGCATATCCGGCGAGGAAGCCTGAATACCGGAAAAGAAGGCCACTCCAAGAGCCACGATCAGAAGAATGGAGATAAACCTGGATTTGCTTTTTCGGATCTCCATCCAGAATTCTTTTCTTAATGCTTTCATCTCTCACCTACCACTCAATTTCTTCTACCGGGGTTGGGTGGGCATTCAAAGTCATCTGTGCCACCTTGCCGTTTTTTATTTTAATCACGCGATCTGCCATAGGCGTCAATGCAGAGTTATGAGTGATAACCACTACTGTCATCCCCTTCTGGCGGCACATATCCTGTAAAAGCTTGAGAATCGCCTTACCAGTCTGGTAATCCAGAGCGCCTGTTGGCTCATCGCAAAGGAGCATCTTCGGATTCTTGGCAAGAGCTCTTGCAATGGAAACTCTCTGCTGTTCACCGCCTGATAACTGGGCAGGAAAATTTCCAAGTCTGTCTTTCAGCCCCACCTCTTCCAAAACAGTTTTCGGATCCATGGGGTTCTTACAGATCTGTCCTGCCAGTTCTACGTTTTCCAAGGCTGTCAGATTGGGAACCAGATTATAAAACTGAAAAACAAATCCAATATCGTCCCTGCGGTAGCTGGTGAGCTGGCGGTTATTGTATTTCGCTATATTCCTTCCATCTACCCAGATCTGACCGCTGGTGGCAGTATCCATTCCGCCCAGAATATTCAGAACCGTAGTCTTGCCAGCACCACTGGGCCCTACGATCACGGCAAACTCGCCTTTAGCTATGTTAAAGCTGATCTCATCTACTGCGATTATTTTTACTTCTTTCGTTCCATAAATCTTAGAAACCTTTTCAAGGTGAATATAGTTTTCTGTGGTACCCTGCAATTTATCACACTCCTGTTTTTCAAATATATTTTAATTTTAGTATAGCATTGCAGGTTTTTTTGTTCAATCAGAGAAAGTATGAAATTTCTATAAAGATAACTATACGTTACTGGTCACGGAGTAAACAGTAACAACTATACCAATCGCGTAGGATATGAATTCAAGTGTGCAGTTATAAAAATTATAGTTATTTCAAAAACAGCCTCTGACTTTCCCAGTAAAAAAGTCAGAGGCTGTTTTTCTTTCCTGCTCATCAATTGCAGAATATATAATTACAATCTGCATATCCGTATTTCATAAGGCGTGGAGAATATACATACCAGTATTTATCTGAACTGGAATCAATTACTACCACAGTATCACCGGTATTCAGTTCACCAATCTCATTTGCCGCATCATATCCCATAGCGGATCGAAGAGCCAGATAGCCGGTAGGCACTTTTACATACAAGGTAGCATATGCATTTCCACCCACCAGATAATCTTTGTTTACAAATCCATTGGTATCATATTTCGGGGAATACACATACCAGTACTGGGAATCACTTGTGTCCAGAAGCTGTACGGCATCGCCGGAATATAATTCCCCGATTTCATTGGAAGCATCATATGCCTTCATATTGCGAAGTGCCAGATAGCCCTTGGCTACACTGACCGTTCTTACTTCGCCAAAATAGCTGGAATCTGTATCCAGTCCCTCTTCTCTGTACAGGTACTCCTGGTTCACATATCCATAGCCGTCCAGTTTCGGGGAATACACATACCAGTACTGAGAATTGCTGCTGTCGGAAACCCAGACGGTATCTCCCGAATAGAGCTCACCGATTTCATTAGATGCATCATATTCCGGTGCATTGCGAAGAGCCAGATATCCGGTGGAAACGCTTACGGTCCACATTGTATCATAGGAAGATACGGAAGATGTCACAGAATCCAGATAATCATTATTCACATATCCGAAATCGTCATACTTAGGAGAGTATACATACCAGTAACCAGTGGCGCCAGTGTAATCCAGTACCTCCACCAGATCACCACTGTAAAGTTCTCCGATCTCATTACCGCTATTATAGGATGTATCTGTCCGCAGAGCCAGATATCCAGTAACAACATTCACACGGTAAGTATTACAGGAAGCCTCTGCCTCCTGCGTAGTTCCGGGAACTGAAAATGCAAGGGCTGCAGCTGCAAGAACAGGTATGCAAATCTTCTTCATTTTCGTCATAGAAAAATCCCCCTTCATATAGTCGTTGCTGTCCACCCCATGACCAGCAACATACAATTTTCTGAAAAAACACTTTTTTCATGTATTTATATATGAAAATTATAACGGATTAACCATGGCTTTTCAACTCCGTTTTTCTTATTATACACCACCTGACTCTGTTTTTTGTAATGCTTCATTTCCATCTTCTGTGCCATAATTGCGCAGCATAAAACTGTCCTCTACAGCTTCTTTCATATTGGTAGCGTCTGCATAATTATTATTCAGGATTAGCTTATCTAAACCATAGCAGGTCTGCCCTTTAATGTAATGATCAAATTACAGTTTAAAGCTATACCGATCTGTATCGGGGTCACTTGCAATAGACGAAAGACTAGTACATCGCTTCGTAAATAACTATACCAATCACGTAGGATGTGGATTCGAGTGTGCAGGTATAAAAACGCAGGCGTAGCGGGCTACGCCGAGGCTTTTATACCTGTGCAATCGGATTCACAGACAAGTGAGTGGTATAGTTATTTCGAAAACGATGTACTAGTATTTCCCTTAGAGCGTATAAAAAAGCGCTTATCAGAATTATTTTTTCAGACAACCGTAGCTGCCTGTCTTATCTTTTCCATTGAAATATTTCTTTGAAAATTCCTCCGCCGGACAGGGTCTGGAATAATAGTATCCCTGAAGCAATTCCGGCTTATAAGTCTGGACAACGGAAAGGATTTCCTCATTCTCCACACCTTCCACACAAACCTTTATTCTGGTCTGCTTACTCAGATTCATAATATATTCCAGAATCGCCTGATCCATCTCATCATCCTGAATGGAACGGACAAAAGTATGATCGATCTTGATCCACTGTGGTTTCAGCTTGCGAAGCAATGCAATGGATGAGTACTCCGTGCCGAAATCATCCAGTGCCATATTGATCCCCATATTTTTAAAATATTCAAAATCATCCCGAAGGCCGTTGGGATCCGATACCTTACAGCTCTCTGTAAGCTCCAGGATCAACTGCTTCTCCGGTGTGCCGGATTTTTCCACGATCCGTGTCACCATTTCCCTGAAGCCTTCCTGAAGTATCTGGATATAAGAAACATTCACGGAAATTACAAAATCAGGATTCTCCATGCGCCACAAGGCCGCCTGGGCAAGTGCCTCATTCAAAAGCCACTCTCCCACCTGTCTGATGGTTCCGTCTTCCTCCAGGATCGGAATAAATTCCATTGGGGAAACCAGGGTTCCATCCGGCAGATAAAAACGCATCAGAGTCTCAGCACCATAAACCTCCTGAGTCTCTCCGTTTACCAGAGGCTGGTATACCAGTGCAAACCCTCTGCAATTATTGGCAACAGACTCACGGAGAACTTCCTGCAGTCGGAATTTCTCCACTGTTTTTCTGTGCATTTGTCCGGAAAACTGCGCAATGCTACCACGTCCCACTTTCTTCGCCTGCTCAAGGGCGTATTCCACATTTGCATGCAAAGTCTCGAAATCCTCTGCATCCTGTGGAAAAAAGGCCACTCCGCAGGAAATTGTCAACTGGATCTCCAGATTCATCTCCCTGGGGACTTCCTCCGAAAATCTCTGCACTTCCCGGTAAATCCGGTCAAGCGCACTCTCGGATTTCTCCGTGGTAATACAATAGAATTTACCTCCTGGTCCTCGATAAGAAATAACGCCCTCCATACTCTGACATTTCTGTCCCAGACGCTGCAGCACCTCATCTCCTACCAGATACCCAAGAATATCATTGATTCTCTGAAGTCTGTCCACATCAAAAAGAAGAACCGCACCTTCCATTCCATGACTGATAAATGACGGAAGCTGCTTCTTCAGCTCATGAAACGTATATAAACCAGTGGGCTGGTCAAACTTGGCATTCACACCAAGATTCATCATCGTGCCAACAAAAAGGCCAAGGCTTCCATCCGCATTCCGCTCCACAATTCCCTGGCACCTTACCCATACATATTTCCCATATTTATTTAAAGCCCGGTATTCACAATTATGCCGGTTGCTTTTCCCCTCAAAAATACGACCGATATCCTCCAGAAAAATATGCTGGTCTGCAGGATGGATATGCTGTACCCATTCCTTCGCCGTATTCTCTATAAATTCTCCCGGCAGATTGAAGTAATCCACACTTGGCTTAGACCATCTGGAAAAATCGCGTTCCAGGTCTGCTATATAAATGTACATATTATCTGAAGTCTGAGACAGAGCATCAAATATATGGCTGTCAAGATTAGAGATATCTATCACACAAAATCACTGCCTTCCCTTTTCCCCTAATACATCAATATTTTACCATACTTTGCACAATTCTGTCTACCGTTTTTGACAATTCTGCACATAAAATGTTAAAAAAGTATAAACAGAAGAATAAATAATACAAACATTTTTATGATAATCTGTAACCATTCCGTAGATGCCAGAGCCTGTTTGAAAAATCATCCCGCAATCCGCACGTCCCACTTTGCGGCATATTTTGCCCGAATTCGTTTGTTGCAGCCCGTAAAAAAGGTACTATATTTCCATTTCAGGAGATACAGTACCTTTTACAAAAATGAATTTATTTTTTAATTATTTTACTGCCTCGAATGCTGCGTCCAGAGCCGCGATCAGGTCTTCCACTTTCTCAATACCGATGGAAAGACGGATTGTGTTTGGTTTGATTCCCTGGTCAAGAAGCTCTTCCTCTGTGCACTGGCTGTGTGTGGTTGTTGCAGGATGGATCACAAGAGATTTTACATCTGCAACGTTTGCAAGCAGTGAGAAGATTGCAAGGTTATCAATAAACTTCTGAGCGGTCTGTGCATCACCCTTGATCTCAAATGTAAAGATGGAACCGCCACCGTTTGGAAGGTATTTCTTATAAAGATAATGGCTTGGCTCACTCTCCAGTGATGGATGATGAACAGCTTCTACCTGTGGATGTTTAGACAGGTAATCTACGATTTTCAGGGCGTTGCTTACGTGACGCTCCACTCTTAAGGAAAGAGTTTCCAGTCCCTGTAAGAACATAAATGCATGGAATGGAGAAAGGGTAGCTCCTGTATCACGAAGGATGATTGCACGAATGTAAGTTACAAATGCTGCCGGAGCGGTTGCCTCTGCAAAGGAAATTCCATGATAGCTTGGGTTCGGCTCAGAAATCCACGGGAATTTGCCGGATGCCTTCCAGTCAAAGTTACCGCTGTCTACGATTACGCCGCCGATTGCAGTTCCATGGCCGCCGATAAATTTGGTGGCAGAATGAACGACGATATCTGCACCATACTCAATCGGGCGAACCAGGTAAGGAGTTGCAAATGTAGAATCAACTACAAGAGGAATGTTATGTTTGTGCGCAATTTTTGCAACTTCTTCAATATCAATCAGGTTGGAGTTCGGGTTTCCAAGGGTTTCAATAAAGATTGCTTTTGTGTTTTCCTGAATTGCCGCTTCGAAGGAGCCTTCTACATCCGGGTCTACAAATGTTGCGGTGATACCGCTGGTCTGCGGAAAAGTATGTGCCAGAAGGTTGTATGTTCCGCCGTAGATGGTCTTGGAAGCTACAATGTGCTCACCTGTTTTTGCAAGTGCCTGGAATGTATAATTGATAGCTGCTGCACCGGAAGCAACTGCAAGTGCTGCAACTCCACCTTCAAGAGCAGCAATTCTCTGCTCGAAAACATCCTCTGTAGGGTTGGTAAGTCTTCCATAAATATTTCCGGCATCGCGAAGTCCGAAACGGTCAGCTGCATGCTGTGAGTTATGGAACACATAAGATGTGGAAGCGTAGATTGGAACAGCTCTTGCATCTGTTACCGGATCTGCTTTCTCCTGTCCAATGTGTAACTGTTTTGTTTCAAATCCCCAGTTTTTAGAATCTCTGATATCTGCCATTTTTCTTTCCTCCGTATGTTTACTATTTTTCATCATTTTTTGTTAATGTTAGTTTTGTTATTGTTTTTGATGTTTTTCTTTGCTGTTGCTTTGTTTTTGTTGATGAATGCATAGTAACATACTGGGGATTATCTGTCTAATATGTAAAAATAATATCTGGTTATAGGTTCATTCTATAGCCAGGTATTTGGGGAATTTTTCTTTGCATATTTCTTTACACTATTCAGAAACGCCTCATGTATCCTGTCATCCTCATCCAGTTCCGGATGAAATGCCAGTCCATACTGCTTTTTATACTTTACAGCTACAATGTTTCCATCCACCTCAGCCAGTACTTCTGCGCCTTCCCCACATTTTTCAATATAAGGGGCACGAATGAATGTCATGGGAACCTGACCGATTCCTTTCATTTCCCTGATGGTGTGAAAACTGCCAAGCTGTCTGCCGTAGGCATTTCTTTTTACTGTCACAGGCATGGTTCCGAAATACACATGCCCATCATTAGAGAGGTGGTCAGCCAGAAGGATCACCCCTGCACAAGTGGCAAGCACCGGCATTCCAGCCTGGATTTTCTCTTTCAAAGGCTCAAACATTTCCAGCTCCCGAAGGAGTTTTCCCTGTACCGTACTCTCCCCGCCTGGCAAAACCAGTCCGTCAAAGTCTCCATCCAGGTCTTCCTTTTTCCGCAGCTCCATGCACCGGGCACCCAGTTTTTCCAGTTTACTCTTATGTTCTGCAAAAGCTCCCTGCACAGCAAGGATTCCGATTTTCATCTTATTTGCCCCTCTCTGCCATCAGAAGCTGGATTTCCTGCTCATTGATTCCAACCATAGCTTCACCAAGATCCTCGGAAAGCTCTGCAAGCATTTTGGAATCCTGATAGTTGGTGACCGCTTTTACAATAGCTGCTGCACGCTTCTTCGGATCACCGGATTTGAAAATACCAGAGCCCACAAACACACCTTCTGCGCCAAGCTGCATCATAAGTGCCGCATCTGCAGGAGTCGCAACACCGCCTGCTGCAAAGTTTACCACAGGAAGTCTTCCGTTTTTGTGTACATACTCAACCAGCTCATACGGTACACGCAGGTTCTTTGCTTCTTCAAAAAGCTCATCCTCACGCATGGAAACCACTTTCGCGATCTCGCTATTCATCATGCGCATGTGGCGCACCGCCTGTACCACATCGCCGGTTCCTGGTTCGCCTTTTGTACGAATCATGGAAGCACCTTCTGCGATTCGCCTTAAAGCTTCCCCTAAATCTTTGGCTCCGCATACAAATGGCACTTTAAACTGACGCTTGTCAATATGGTAAACATCATCTGCCGGGGAAAGCACCTCGCTCTCATCAATATAATCAATCTCAATTGCTTCCAGAATCTGCGCTTCTACAAAATGTCCGATACGACATTTCGCCATAACCGGAATGGAGACTGCCTCCTGGATTCCTTTGATCATTTTTGGGTCGCTCATCCTGGAAACACCACCTGCTGCACGAATATCTGCCGGAATCCTCTCCAGCGCCATAACCGCACAGGCACCTGCCTCCTCTGCGATTTTTGCCTGTTCCGGAGTGGTAACGTCCATGATCACTCCACCTTTTAACATCTGTGCAAGCTGTTTATTTAATGCATATCTTTCCTGGCTCATTTTGATTTCCTCCTGTATGTATTGTGCAGAAAAATTGTGTGGCACTGTTTTAACAGATCTCCATTTCTTCAACTGCCTTTTATTTGTCTGAAAGCATACAGGAATACTGTACCGTTATAAATATCCAATTTTTATATATTTTAAAATGACAGTTTGAATATTTTCTCTTAAACTGTCCTGCAGGACTTGTTTTTTTCCAGCAAAACCTTCAGTGCCCGGGCAATTTCTACCTCGTCTTCTGCTATCAGGATACGCATAATTTTCCTCCATTTTTTTCTGAAAAGGAGACGCTTACGCGTCCCCCATTTTCCCGCCCCTCCTAGAGCCTTTTTCAAACACGCTCTAGCCTGATGGCAAGTTGCAGGGGCAAATAATATACTATTATTTTTTCGGTTTCTTTCGCGCCATTATGCCACCGATCCGGCCCGTTTCTTTGGCGGAGAGGCTTTTCCAGCCCCCTTCTAAGACTTTATCCAGAATGCCAAGTTCCTGAGCAATTTCATATTTTGTCTGTTCTTCAGGGGTAAGATTTCCGGATTTGTAAGCTTCTACTTCTTTGTCTTTGTTCATATGTCTATGCTCCTTTTTACAGTGTTTGGATGTATATAGGGAGTATGGACAAAATATAATACATTTATTCAAAGTGGATGCAATTTGACATGGCATATTCCACGCGAACCGTCGCAATATTCTGCCAAGCTGACTGTCAACTACAACTAAGCAGCTCGGCCCCCCGCAGCTAAGTTTTCGCAGGCAGTGGATCTTGTGCAATTCTTCTTATGCTTTCGGAATAATAATCGCTGCAATAATATATGCCCAGATTCCTGCGCCGCCGAAGCAGGTCAGGATTACCCAGGCCAGGCGGACCAGGGTTGGGTCAATATCGAAATACTCGGCAATTCCTCCGCACACACCGCACAGCATACAATTTACGGTTGATTTGTATAAACGCTTATTGCTCATAATTAATTCCTCCGATCTGACATTTCTGTCTTATTTTTTATCCATTACATAACTTTACACCAGAGCGTGTCTGAAAAGAGCTTTCTGCAAGATTTAGCTTTCCCCAGTAAACTCCACATCAATCTCGCCCATTCCGCATTCCAGCACCATATCTTTTCTGGCACCTTCATTGGAAATGTTTTTCTCAATGCCAATTCCACTGTACTCAGAATCCTCCAAATTAATCTCACCCATACCACAGGAAAGATCGTAATTATAGTCCTTCTCTTTTCCAGTTACTACCATGTCAATTTCACCAGCACCGCAGTCCGCATTCAGTTTCTGAATATCAAGCTGATCAATGTCGATGGTTCCGGCGCCAACCTGAAGATCACAATACGCTGCTGTGATATTTCCATAACCGCTAAATTCTCCAGCGCCAACTTCCACCGAAAGCTCCTGTACTTTTAAATCGCACTCCAGATCAATAGTACCCATGTCAACACCCAGGCTTACCGTATCAAAGTCTTTCCCGGAAGGAACAATGACTTTTATCTGTTTCTTCTTTTTTACATTTCCACTGCGGGTATCTGTAATCGTGATTTTCCCGGAAGTTTCCTTAACCACTACATCGTTCTTCGCATCATTTGCCACATTTACCCGAATCTTGTCACCATCGTATTCCTGGATAAGGAGCTCATCATACTTCAAACTGATTTCCAGATCACTGGCAAAATCCATATCCACAGTATTTCCATCTAAAGCATCCCAATCTATGTCAGAAGAATGATATTGGGCGTTTCCCAAATGGATCAGACCAGCCAGCGGATAATCATTATCCTGAAGCAGCTGTCCAGCCTGATCAAACACATTTCCGCCTGTTTCCACTGCTGCTACAGAAATTCCACCGATACAGAAACCAATTCCTGCCACTGCGAAAGCACCTGCTGCAATCAGCATTCCCTTTGTTCCTTTTTTCATGCCTGCTCCTCCTTCTTATTCCGATACACGATTTTCTGGAAAAAGTCTGTCACCTTGCGAAGGATCCATGGGAAAATTGTGGAGCCCAGCCATCCTGTTAAAATGCAGAACAGAATTCCTGATGCAAACAAAAGACAGCCGATTCCCATTACCAGAAGTCCCACAGCTGTATTGGTAACCAAAATTCCAACACCCACACTAATGCAGGCGCAAGCTGCTACGATAAATGCGAACGCCACAACTCCGGATACAAAAATCGCCAAAAACGGAAACAAGATCACCACCAGTAAAATACTGAATACGCCACTAGCTGCTGTAATGATAAATGGGGAAAGAAATACCAGGGCAATTAGGATCAGGATAAACCTGCTGTTGCTTCCCTTCTCTTTCGGGCGATATCCCCTGTGGATACGATCTGTTTTTCCTGCATGTTTCCCATCTCTTTGGCGAATCTCCGGCATATAAGAAGCCTTGTTTTCCCTCAAGTCCTCATATCCATTCTCTGTATACTGTGCATATTCTTCATTGCTTTCGTCAAGGTCTGCCTTTATTATGGCAGCCACTTTTCCGGGGCTTCCAAGCTCTCTGATCACGGAAGCCTCATTCTCAGGACCGGCTTCATCAAAATAACTGTTGTAGTAAGCCAGCGCCTCCTGCTTTTCTGCTTCCGAAATATCAGACAGCAGCCTCTCTAGCTGTTTCATAAACTGCGCTCTGTCCATACCTGTTAATTCTCCTCCCTCATGTGGCCGCTGTCCGCATTTCTGCCAACGTCCTCAAACATACTGCCTATCTTGGTGGAATAATTCTTCCACTCGATCTTGTACAAATTCAGCTGTGCCTGCCCTTTCTCCGTCAGTTTATAATATCTGCGATTTCGTCCGGCATATGCCTGATCGTAAACTTCCAGGCAGTCATCCTTCTGCAGGCGGCGCAGCACTGGATAAAGTGTGGATTCTGAAATATCCAGAACTCCGCGTACATCCTGGGTGATCTTGTATCCGTAAGTACCTTCCGGCTCCTTGGACACAACCGCCAGGACAATAGCGTCCAGAAGTGCAGCTCCTGTGTTAAATACCATCTGATCACTCCAATCATATTATATAATTCATCAATATTATTTAATTAACAATACTATATGATATATAATATAATTTTGTCAATACCATTTTTGAAAACAAATTTATATATTTCTATCATTTACACAAAAAAGGCGCAGCCAATGCCACGCCAATATTTCAACATATTTTCTTTCACTTCAAATAACTGATCAATTTCTCCGTCACAGGTGAAAGCCTTTTTTATCCTTCACTACAAGCCCAATTTTCCGGAAACAGGCGGTTCCATAGATTGAATTTCCAGGTTTAATATTGCAGAAATTAACCACTCTTTTTTCTTTTTCAACGCCTTCTATTGCTTTACCTGGCAGGCAATTTATAGATACTTGTGAGTAATTTTTTACCTGTATTGGTCTCAAATACGCGCTCTCTGGCTGTTTCAACAGCATTCTCAGACATTTCACTTTCATCTGCATTTACAAGAAAATCAGCTTCCAGAAGAATGCGGTAATCCATTCCGTCTACGTTTGTATAGGTGTGGTGATGGCTGACCAGATAGTTGATTCTCTCTTTCATTTCATCATCAATTTCCACATCCTTGAGGAAATTTTCTACCAGCTCAGGACTTTCTTTTTCCTGGTTGGAGCCATTTGTATTACCATATTTTACGCGGCATACAGGGCAGGCAATGTCGTGGATCACGGCTGCGATTTCCAGAATTTCCTGCTTTCTTTCGGTTAAATTTTCCATCTCGCCAATCATTCTGGCATATGTATATACCTTCAGAAAATGGGCAATATCATGCTTGTTTCCATCGGAATATGCGATCATTTTTGCGATAACATTATTTATGGTTTGCTGTGTTTCTGTCATGTTTTTTCCTCCTCGTTTGCATTCAAAAAGCGGCAGAAATCATCTGGAAGGGGAGCTTCCAGAGTGATTATTTCATCTGTAAATGGGTGACAAAAAATCAGCTTCCAGGCATGGAGCGCAGCTCTTTTGAAGCAGTCATTCCTATTATTAATTCTGCCTTCCGTATTCTTTTTTTCTTTGCTGTTACTCATTTTCAAACACGCTCCAGAGCGTGTTTGAAAAAGGCTTTCTGCAAGATGTGCGTCACAATTTGTGG
>OLNU01000249.1_pt1 | contig 53949 bp, 47 predicted proteins | sample 1672241 | NCBI WGS metagenome assembly OLNU01 (sample SAMEA3136663, study PRJEB25190) | human gut metagenome | biome: human gut; feature: human-associated habitat; material: faeces | place: Austria | collected 2013 | reverse complement strand
TAATACGCTGTTCACCAAGCACCCAGCGGACTGCATCTGCAACATTGCTCTTTCCACTTCCGTTTGGGCCTACGATACCGGTAATACCATTATGAAATTCAAAAAGCAGTTTGTTGGCAAAGGACTTAAATCCATTGATTTCTATACTTTTTAAATACATCGATGCACCTGCCTGCTGCCATACTTTACTGTTTCTGCTGCTTTTTCAGAAGAAGGATCGTCTGATAGGCTGCCACCTGCTCCGCCCCCTTCTTTGTCTTGCCCACACCAACGGCATAAGCCTTATCGCCGATATGGGTCTCCACAGTGAACTCCTTATTATGGTCAGGGCCGGTCTCCCGCACCAGCTTATAATGAAGCTGTCCGTTTCCTTCCGACTGCACCATCTCCTGCAGAATAGTCTTGGCATCATAAAACAGTGATTTATCCTCCACATCCTTCAGCAGATGATCGCGGATAAACCGTCCCGCCTCCTCGATGCCGCCGTCCAGATAGATGGCGCCGATCAGCGCCTCCATGGTCGCGGGGCGGTTTTCGGGCAGAATCCCCGCGCTGTAAGCCAGCATGCCGAGGATGTCCTCACGGGTGAAGCGCTTGGAGAGCGCGGACAGGTCGGTGTCGCCGTCGCGCTTGGCAAGGCGGCGGCCCTGCGCGTCCTCAAGCAGCGGAATGTGCGCGTAGGCGGGCGTTTCAAAGCCCAAAAGGCGCTGGAGATAGCGCTGTCTCGGCGTGGAGGACAGGATGTCGTGCCCGCGCACGATTTCGTTTACGCCGCTGAGCGCGTCATCCACGACGACGGCGAGCTGATAGCCGAAAAGCCCGTCGGAGCGGCGCAGAATGAAATCGCCGCAGTCGCGCGCGAGATTCTCCTGATACAGCCCGTAGTGGCGGTCGCAGACGGCAATCGTTTCATTCGGCACGCGCAGGCGGTACGCGGGGCGGCGGGTTTTCAGCTTCTCCGCAACGGTCTCCGGGGAGAGATGGGCGCATGTGCCGGCGTAAACGGGCATGTCGTCGCCGCGGTTGGGCGCGTCGGCGGCGTGGAGCTGCGCGCGGGAGCAGAAGCAGGGATAGAGCAGGCCTTTTTCATCGAGCGCGTCAAAATAGCGCCGATAGACGTCGGTGCGCTCGCTCTGCACGAGCGGCGGTTCATCCCAGGCGACGCCCAGCCACGCCAGATCGGAAACGGCGGCGTCGCACAGGCGCTTGGGGCAGCGCGGCGTATCCAGATCCTCGATGCGCAGCAGAAAGCGCCCGCCCTGACTGCGGGCGGAGAGATACGCGATCAGCGCGCAGAGTAGATTGCCCAAATGCAGCCGCCCGCTCGGCGTGGGCGCGAAACGGCCGACGACCGGCGCGCTCAAGCGTCCATCAGCGGGGTGCGCGGGCCGCTGTGCTTCTTTTCGCCGTCCGGGGTGAGCAGCTCGACTTCGAGCTTGTCAAAGTCGATGGGCTCGGTGAAATGCTCCTTCGTGTAAAACGTGCGGCCGAACTTCTCCCATTCGCGGTTATGCTTGGGCAGCTGCAGCGGGCGCTGCACGTCGAAGCGGCGGCAAAGCTCCAGAAAGGCGGACTCGATATCCCCGTCGTGAATCTCGACGGTTTCGTTTTTTACAATGCGGTGGCGGCTGATGACGCGCCCCCACAGGCGATAATGCTCCATCGTGTTTCTTCTCCTTTACGCGGCGCCGGAGTTGCGCTATAATACATCTATGGATTGTAACGGATAGAGAGGAATTTGTAAAGTCATGCAGCTCAACCTTTGCCCGCTGTTTTCCGGCTCGTCGGGAAACAGCGTTTATATGGCCTGCGGCGGTGTGAAGCTCCTGGTGGACGCCGGGATGAGCGCCGCGCGCGTGGAGGCCAATCTGCGCGAAATCGGCGTGGATATTCGGAACATCGACGCGATTCTGGTCACGCACGAGCATATCGACCATGTTCGCGGGCTCGGCGTGCTCTGCCGCCGGTACGGAATGCCCGTCTATGCCAACGAGGGCACGTGGCAGGGCATTTTGCAGAGGGAGACCGGGATTCCGCAAAAGTGCATGCGCACGTTTTACACCGGGGAGGATTTTTATATCGGCGCGCTCAATGTCCATCCGTTCCCGATTCCGCACGACGCGGCCGATCCCGTCGGGTTCGCCTTTGACTGTCAGGGGCTGCGCTGCGGCGTGGCGACGGATATCGGGCACATCAGCGAGACGTGGATGCGCGCGGTTTCCGGCTGTCAGGCGCTGGTGCTGGAGGCCAATCACGATGTGGACATGGTTCGCCGCGGGCCGTATCCCCAGCGGCTCAAGCAGCGGATTCTCGGCCAGAGGGGGCACCTCAACAACGAGGACTGCGCCCGCGCGCTGTGCGAGCTGGCGGAAAGCGGAACGCGCGCCGTCTTTCTTTCTCACCTTTCTACTGACAATAATTTACCTGAACTGGCATATAATACGGTATGCGGCGCGCTTTCGGCGGCGGGCTTCGACGTGGGAAACGATATCCGCGTCTGCGTTTCCAGGCGGGACAGGGTTTCCGACCTGCTGACGCTGCAAACCGACGAGGCCGACGCGATGTGACACAGAACGCGGCTTTTGCGAATCTTTTCGAGGAGGGCTGGTGCATGCGCCCCAAAGTTACGATGGAAATGGAGCAGGCCACCTATGACGAGCTGCTGACGCTATCCGAAACCATCGGCTATCCGCCGGAGGCGGCGCTCAGCTATGCCGTTCGGCTGGTGAACGCCTGCATTCGGGAGGGACTGCTGACCGACGTGCCCGCCCGCGCGTGGCCCGAGGAGGCGCGGATGGAGCGGGGCAAGGTGATCGAGTTCCCCGGCGCGAAAAAAACCGAATAAAACGCGTCCTTTCCGCGCAGACTGCATGGCGGAAAGGAGTGGATGCAATGGATCGTTTTTCTCTGCTGCTGGTGATCGTCGGCGCGATCAACTGGGGGCTTGTCGGCCTGTTTCAGTTTGATCTGATTGCCTTCCTGTTCGGCGGGCAGGCGGCGATGATCTCCCGCGTGCTGTATACCATTGTCGGCGCGGCGGGGCTTTGGAGCATCTCCATGCTCTTCACCCCGCGGGAAGCCGCGCACACGGCGGGCGCGCACGCGGACGGCGCGGGCGCCTGAGCGCGGATCAAGTGAAAACACAGTTCTCCCTCCGCTCAAGAGGGAGAATCTTTTTTAACGCCTGATTCCTTCGGTCAGCTTCCCATGTAAGGAAGACCTTGTTCCCGCCATTCAAATGGATTGCGCCATACGCCTCCCTCTTAGAGGGAGGTGGCTGCCGAAGGCAGACGGAAGGAGTCGCTGCGCCATACGCCTCCCTCTTAGAGGGAGGCGACTGCCGAAGGCAGACGGAAGGCGTCGTTCACAAACCGCCACAAAATTTTACAAAAATAACAAACGATAGCCCCTGTCCGAAAGAATGGCGATGGTGTATAATAGAAACACATGCCGTTATAGATGGGAGGAAGTGCCTTGAACGCGATTGGGGAACAGATATCAGCAATCCTGTGGAACGTATTCAACAGGCCGCGTCTGATCGACCTGATCGATATCCTGCTGCTGACCATCATCATTTATGAGCTGCTCGTGCACGTCAGGCAGACGCGCGTGTCACAGACGATCAAGGGTATCATCATTTTGCTGATTGCGACATGGCTCAGCGACGTGCTCGGCATGCGCACCATCCACGCGCTGCTGGCGTGGATGATTAACGCCGGGCCGGTGCTGCTGATTGTGCTGTTTCAATCCGAAATCCGGCGTATTCTGGAAGAGCTGGGCAACAACAGCGTGTTTGACGGCTCGACCGCGCTCGTGCAGACGGGCAACGCCGAATTGATTATCGACGAAATGATCCTCGCGCTGGAGCACATGGCGCGGCGCAAGGTCGGCGCGCTGATCGTCATTGAAAACAAGATCCGGCTGAACGACGTGATCGCCACCGGCACCCGCGTGGACGGCGTCATCTCCCAGCCGCTGATTGAAAACATCTTCGAGCCGAACACCCCGCTGCATGACGGCGCGGTGGTGGTTCGCGGCGACCGCGTGATTGCGGCGGCCTGTTTGCTGCGCCTGTCGGATACCACGGGCGTGGGGCGCGATTTGGGTACGCGCCACCGCGCGGGTCTGGGCGTGAGCGAAATTTCGGATGCGAAGGTGTTCATCGTCTCCGAGGAGACGGGCATCATCTCCATGGCCGAGGGCGGCAGGCTCGTCCGCCATCTGGACGAGGCATCCCTGCGGCAGATTCTCCATGGCATTTACGACGCACAGGACAAGGACGCCCGTGTGCCGCTGCTGCATTTCAAGCAAAGGAGGAAGGGCGCCCATGATGAACAGCAGGCCGACAAGAAAGCCTGAGGGACGCGGCCCGTTCCGCAAGCTGCGGCGGATCATCGCCAGGGTGGTGGCCGGTAAGCCGTTTCTCATCACCGTTTCCGCGCTCGCGGCGGTGGTCTGCTGGAGCGCGCTGGTCGCCTCCGACGGCACGCTGACGCGGCAGAAGACGTTCGCCAACGTCGCCGTCACGGTGACGGGCGAGGCGGCGCTCAAGAGCCGCGGATACATCGTGATGGACGACATCCTTGAAAAGGTGCCCGCCGTCAAGATGACCGTCGAGGTGACGCAGGCCAACTACAACCGCGTCAGCGGCACGGCCTATAACCCGCATTTTGATTTGAGCCAGATCACCGGCGAGGGCGAGAATGAGCTGAGTGTGACGTATTATTCCTCTCAGCTCTATGGCCCGGTCGTCTCCTGCGAACCGGCCTCAATTACCGTGAACGTGGAGCGCTACATCACCCGCCGCGTGCCCGTCGTGCTCGAAATGACCGGGACGATCCCGGAAGGGCTGTATCTGGACAGCTATAAGACCGATCCCACGACGCTGTCCGTCTCCGGCCCGCAGTCGCTGGTGGCCAGCGTGGCGCGTGTCGTGGCGCGGCTGGATCAATCCGCGCTGAGCGAGCGCCGGATGACGGATCGCTCCGCGCTGAACATCGAATTGCAGGATTCGCAGGGGAACGTCGTCGTTTCCGACAAGCTGGAAATCACCAACCAATCCGTCATCACCAATTCCGTCGTGGTGGAAACCGAGCTGGTGCCGATGAAGAACGTGCCGCTGGAGGCGCAGAGCTTCGTGACGGGCAAACCGGCGGAGGGTTATGAACTGACGGCCATCGAGCTGGCGGAGGAGACCGTGCCCGTCGCCGCGCGGCAGGAGCTGCTGGATGCAATCGACGCGCTGACGACGGATTCGCCGCTGAACATCGGGAGCGCGACGGAGGACGTGACGGGCTATGTGCGCCTGAAAAAGCTGACGGGCGTTGAAAACACGCTGCCGACCGAGATCGGCGTGACCGCCCGCATCAGCGAAAAGCAGACCGAATGTACGCTGCGCCGCCTGCCGATTCAGACGGACGGGCTGGCGGATCACCTGACCGCCTCGCTCAGCACGGCGAGCACCACCGCGCAGCTCACCGGCGGCTATACCTTCATCAACGCGCTGGACGCATCGAGCGTACATCTGTTTGTGGATGTTTCCGGGCTGGAGGAGGGCGTATACACCCTGCCGGTGCAGATTCATATCGACAACGCGCCGGAGTTCACCTGCGCGCTGAGCTCGCCGGAAGTCACCGTCACGCTGCAGGCGAAGCCATAAAACGGAGGAAACATGGGAACACTCGCAGATTCGCTGTTTAACCTGCTGATGGGCTGGGTGCGCGCGCTGGTCAACGCGATCTGGGCGCTGTTTACCACCGACCACACGACCCTGCTGGAATTTCTCGGCAAAAACTGGGTCCTGATTGTCGTCGTGATTCTGGCGGCGGGGCTGGCGATCGACTGGCTGGTTTGGCTGATCCGCTGGCAGCCGTATCACCTCTGGGCGAGGCGGGCGCGCCGTTTTCTGCGCATGCCCGAGCCGGAGCAGGAGGAAAAGCGCAAAAAGCGCGCGCCGAGCGGCGACGAAACGCAGAAAATGCCCGCCGCCTATGCGCAAGCGGATTCAGGCGCGCCGGAAGAGGAAGAAGAAGAGCGGTGGCTGCCGCTCCAGCAGCCGCAGATGGACGAGCGGCAGGCGCAGGAGGTCATGCAGCGCGCGCAGAGCGTGCCGGACGAGGAGTTGGGCGCATACCCCGGCATGAGATACGGCGCGAAGGCCGCCGGGGGCATGGCCGAAACCCAGCGCTATTCCGCCGTGCGCGCGGAAGGGCCGGGCGCGGCCGAGGTGGAGCGCCGCCGCGCGGAGATCGACGCATGGCAGCAGCAGATGCAGGAAGAGGCGCGGCAGAAGGCCGAGGCCGAGCGGCAGCGCATCGCGCAGCAAAAAGCCTACGAAGCCGAGCAGCAGCGCGTCGCGCAGCAAAAAGCCTACGAAGCCGAGCAGCAGCGCATCGCGCAGCAAAAAGCCTATGAAGAAGCGCAGCGGCAGAAGGCGCAGGCGGAATATCAGCGGCAGTTGGCCGAATATGAGCGCCAAAAGGCACAGTACGAGCAGGATATGGCGCGCTATCGGCAGGAAAAAGCGGCCTATGACGCGGAAATGGCGCGCCGCGCCGCGCAGAGCGACGAGGCGGCGCAGACCGACGCACAGACCGCCCCGCGCCGCCGCCGCGCGCCCCAGCAGAAGCCGAGAACATACAGCGATTATGTTTCCGGCGAAACGGTGGAGCGGCTGCCCGATCCGCCCCAGTGGCCGCAGGTGCAGCAAGCCGCCGAGGCGGCGAAAAAGCCGAAGAAGGGGCTCGTGAGCCGCGTGGCGAAGATGATGGAGGAGGACGACGGCAACGAAATCGCCGGGATCAACGCCCTCCCGCCGCGCGTCAGCAAAGACGAGGCCTATCACCCGGCGAAGACCCCGCAGAAAAACGGAAAGCGCAAGCGCTGAGGTGCAGGAGCATGATGGACGCGCTATCCAATCTTTTACAAACGACAGCCGCCGCAGCGTCCGCAATTTTGATGGGCGTTTGCGGCGTTTGCCTATGTGTTCGACTGACCCGCGTGATGCGGGGGGAGGAAAGCGCCTCGGGGCTGGAGAATGAAACGGTTCGGGCGCTGCCGGACGGACGGGCCATGGCGCTGGCCGCGGCGGCGGCGGTGGCGAGCCGCCTGATGCTCTACGCGCTGGCGTATGCCTTTTATAGGAAGGGCGGCGGGGCGGATTCGTTCGCGGATTCCTTCGAGGCGCTGTGGACGCACTGGGATGTGCGGCATTATCTGGGCATTGCGCGGGACGGCTATACGAACGTCGGCGACGCGCGGCTTCGGCTGGTGTTCTTTCCGCTGTACCCCGCGGTGACGCGCGTGTTTTCGGCCTTCACGGGCGGAAACCTGTTCGCGGCGGGGACGCTGGTTTCGCTGCTCTGCTCGGGGCTGTGCGCCGCGCTGCTCTACGATCTGGCGGCGATGCATCTGGGCGGGCGCGGGGCGCGGCTGGCGGTCGCATATTTTCTGCTCAGCCCGATGAGCGTGTTCCTCGCCTGCGCGTACACGGAGGCGCTGTTTATCAGCCTGACGCTGGCAACGGTCTGCCTGCTGCGGCGCGGTCATCCGTGGGGCGCGGCGCTGTGCGGCATGGCCAGCGCGCTGACGCGCATGCCGGGGGTGATTGTCTCCGGTCTGTTCATCATTGCGTTTCTGGCGCGCATCCCCCGCGAGGGGCTCCGGATGAAGGCGGTGCTGCGCTGTCTGGCGCAGGTGGGCGTGGTATTCGGCGGCCTGTTCATCTACTGGGGAATCAACTGGCTGGTGACGGGCGACCCGATGACCTACCTGATCTATCAGAAGGAGAACTGGTATCAGCAGCCCGGCTCGTTCTGGGCTTCGACGGCGAACACCGTCAGCTACCTGATCTCTACCTGCGGGGATGACGACTGGCTGTTCACTTGGGGCTTTCAGCTTCTGGCGATGGGGTATATCTACATCCTGCTGGCGGCGCGGCAGAAAAAGCTGCCGTTCGATCTGGCGGCGTACAGTTTTGTGTACGTGGCCGTCGTGCTGTCCCCGACGTGGCTGCTTTCCGGCGCACGGTATCTTTACGCGCTGGCAACGCTGCCGATCCTGCAGGCGCAGAGCCTGAAAAGCCGCGCAGCGCACGCCGTCGGGCTGTCGGTCTGCGCGGCGCTGCTGGTTGTGTTTACATGGGGGTATACGATCGCGGCGGCGGTGTTGTGAAGGGGGACGACTCCTTCAGTCAGCTTCGCTGACAGACCTTCGGCATTTCGCATGCCTGTTTCCCGCACAGCGGGCGGCAAGCTACATGCCCTCGAAGAGGGAGCTCCTTATTGCGTAATTAAGAAAGAAAAGCGTATTTGAAGAAAGAAGAGCGCTTTGTCGCGCATCTAGCACAGAAGACCTCCCTCTTTGAGGAAGGTGTCTGCCGAAAGGCAGACGGAAGGAGTACCGTGAACCGAAAAAAGATAATCCGCATCATTGTGGTCGTGCTGGCTGTCGCCGCGCTTTTGGCGGCGGGCGGCTGCGCGCTTTGGAAAAACGGATTTTTTGAAAAAATCAACTCGGTGGAGGCGCTGCGCGAAGTGATCGCGGGCGCGGGCGTCTGGGCGGGCGCGGTGTATTTCGCGCTGCAAATGATGACGGTCATCGTCGCGCCGATTCCCAGCAACATTTCGATGATGGCGGGCGCGCTGGCGCTGGGCTTCTGGCCGGCGATGATTTTGGGCGTGCTGGCGGTGATCGCGGGGTCTGTGATCGTGTTTTTGGCGGCGCGGGCGCTGGGGCGGAACGCGGTGCAGCGGTTTCTGGACAAGGGCGTGATGGAAAAATACCTGCCGATCATCGAGGAAAAGCAGGATATGTTTTTGTTTTTGACGATGCTCTTTCCGTTTTTCCCGGATGACGCGCTCTGCATGCTGGCGGGGCTGACGAAGATTCCGCTCGGACGGTTTGTCGCGATCATGGCGCTGGCCAGGCCGTGGGGGCTGATCGTCGCGGCGCTGCTGGGCAGCGGGTCGCTCAGCCTGCCGGTTTGGGCGTGGGCGGTCATCGGCGGCGCGGGGCTGCTGATTTTTGTGTTCGCCATGAAATACAGCGCGCAGATCGAGGAAGCGCTGCTCGGGCTTGTGCGGCGGATCGTGCCGAAAAGAAATCGCTCCGACAGAAATTGACAGCGACGGTTGGCAGGAAAAAAGAAGGCGCGCCGCGAAAAACAAGGGAATCACAGCCGATAAGGGGGAACTATCCGCATGATTTACGTTCAATACGACGAGGCCGTTCGCGAAATGGCGAAGGGGCTGACCCGATTCATGGGCGAGGAAGACGCGAAGCATTTTGCCGAAATCTTCGCGGGCAACTCGCTGGACGGCATTTACAGCCACGGCATGAACCGCTATCCGCGATACATCAGCGATATGGAGAGCGGGCTTTGCGACCCGAAGGTGACGAAGGCCGAGAAGGTCGGCGGCTTCGGCGCGCTGGAGGTCTATGACGCGCATTTCGGCGTCGGCCCGCTGATTGCGGAGCAGATGACGGCGCGCGCCATCGAGCTGGCCAAGGCGCACGGCATTGCCTGCGTCGCGCTGCGCAACAACAGCCACTGGCTGCGCGCGGGTCGATACGGCCTGACGATGGCGGACGCGGGGCTGATGGGCATCTGCTTCACCAACACCTGCATGAACCTGACGGCGTGGGGCACGCTCGAGCCCTCCACCGGCAACAACCCGATCACCTTCGCCATCCCGCGCGAAAAGGGCAGTCTGGTGATGGATATGGCGGTGAGCCAGTACGCCTACGGCAAGCTGGAAATCATGGCGCAGGAGGGCAAGAGGCTCGATACGCCCTGCGGCTACGACGCGGACGGCAACCCCACCTGCGATCCCCAGAAGATCTGCGAGAGCGGCCGGATGATGCCGATGGCGATGTGGAAGGGCAGCGCGCTGTCCATCATGCTGGATCTCTGCGCGTCGATGCTCTCCGCCGGGCGCACGAGCCGCATGATCGGCCTGATGAGCGACGGCGAAAAGGGCATGAGTCAGGTGTTCATCGCGATTCACCCGGCGGCGGTCGTGGATATGAAGGCCGTGGAGGCGCAGATGGAGGAGACCATCGCCTTCCTGCACAGCCTGCCGCCCATCGAGGGCGGCTGCGGCGTACACGCGCCGGGCGAGGGGCTTGACAGAACGCGCGCGAAGAACCGCGAGAACGGAATTCCAGTCACGGAGGAGACTTGGTGCAAAATTCTGGAACTCGGCAGGGTAAACGGGTAAAAATATGAATGCAAAAGCAGACAAAAAACCGTCGGCGTGATTGACAGAAAACAAAAAACAGTGTATAGTAATATTGTTTATCCAGCTCTGTCTGAAGAGCCGGATCGGAACGCGATATTTTGACGCAGAACGTGCTGCGGACGAAATATAATTTATTATCTGGGAGGATGTATCCATGAAGAAGCTTCTTTCCATGCTTCTGGCGGCGGCCATGCTCGTTTCTGCGGGCGCGATGGCGTTTGCCGAGGGCACGTCTGAGAAGGGAACCATCGTGTATGGTTCTTCCACCGAAATCGGCGGCGACTTTGCCCCCAGCTCCTGGTGGACGAACAACGCGACCGACAAGATGATCCGTGATCTGACCAACGATTACGGCGTCACCGTCACCAATCAGGGCGGCGAGTATGTCGTGAACCCGACCATCGCCAAGAACATCGAGTCCGTCGTCAACCCGGATGGCAGCAAGACGTTCACCGTCACCATCAACGAGGGTCTGACCTACAACAACGGCGAAGAGATCAAGGCGGCCGACTTCCTGTGGGCCGAGGTCTTCTCCTGCTCCAAGGTCGCGATGGATACCGGCGCGAAGCTGACCGGCCACCTGACCTATGTCGGCGGCAATGACTACTATAAAGGCACGGCGACCGCGGTTTCCGGCATTCGCCTGATCGACGATTACACCTTCTCCGTGACCATCCTCGCGGAAAAGATCCCGTATTACTATGACCTCAACTACATCAGCCTCAAGCCGTTCTCCCTCAAGTACTGGCTGGGCGAGGGCGTTGAGCTGAAGGACGACGGCGAGGGCTGCTACATCGCCGGCGACTTCACCAAGGAAGGCATCGAGAAGCAGCTCGAGTACGCCCGCTTCAACGCCGGTGAAGACCGCGTTTCCGCCGGCCCGTACAACCTTGTCGCGTTCGACAAGGGCTCCCTGCAGGCGACCCTGACCATCAACCCGAACTACGCGGGCAACTTCGAAGGCCAGAAGCCGAGCATCGAGAAGATCGTCGTCACCAAGACCGAAGACGCGACCTGGGCCGACGCGCTCAAGACCGGCGCCTTCAACTTCTACGACACCGTGACCGACGGCAACCAGATCAACACGGCGCTGGACATCATCGCCGAGGGCGGCTTTGACTACGTGCAGTTCGACCGTGCCGGCTACGGCATGCTGAACTTCCAGTGCGACTTCGGCCCGACTCAGTTCGAGGCTGTCCGTCACGCGGTTGCCCTGCTGCTGGATCGCAACGAGTTTGCGAACACCTTCTGCCAGGGCTGGGGCGGCGTCGTCAACGGCATGTACGGCACCGGCCTGTGGCAGTATCAGGAGGCCGAAGAGTGGCTGGAGATGACCCTCAATCCGTATTCCTACGATCCGGAAGCGGCCGTCGAAGAGCTGAAGGCTGACGGCTGGGTGTACAACGCCGACGGCAGCGACTATGTCGATGGCTCCGGCGAAATCCGCTACAAGAAGGTCACCGAGGTCGAGGCGGGCACCTACGCGCACAACGTCACCCTCGCCGACGGCACCATCCTGATGCCGCTGATCATCGAGTGGTCCTCTTCCGAGAACAACCCGGTTTCCGAGCTGCTCAACGTCATGCTTGCGCAGGGCACGCAGACCGCTGAGGCCGGCATGAAGATCAACCAGAACGTGATGACCTTCACCGAGCTGCTCAACTACTACTATCGCGACGCTTCCCAGGGCGACAAGTACGCCGTTCCGACCTACGGCATGTTCAACCTGGCCAGCAACTTCAACCCGGCCTACGACCAGTCCTACGAGTGGACGCTCGACCCGGATATGGTCGCGCAGGGCTACAACCTCAACCGTCTGTACAACGAGGCGATGGACGCGCTCACCATGAACATGGTTTACGGCGTGGATTCCAGCAACACGCAGCTGTACATGACCTACTGGAAGGGCTTCCAGATGCTGTGGAACGAGCTGCTCCCGCAGATCCCGCTCTACTCCAACATCTACATCACCGTCTATCCGGATTGGCTTGAGAACTACACGCAGGATTCCTTCTGGGATTTCCAGCAGGCGATTCTCTACGCGACCGTTGCCGAGTAATTTTTGCTCAGTTCCGATCACAGAATTGGGGGCGGGCGTTCTGCCCGCCCCTTTTTTCCCTACTTTTTTGATTTTGAATGAAACGTCCTTTTGAAGGACAAGCGCCCTGCCCTTGAACACACAAAGGCGGGATGATTCAAGGGCAAAGCACTTGTCCTGCGGATGAAAATATAGATGTCGCGGGCAGGCCGAACGGTCGTGCCCGTGTATGGCGGTATGAGCCGCACCCAAGAGAGAGAAAGATAAAGAAAGAACACCATAGAGAGGATGGATGAGATGGGCAAATATGTTGCCAAGCGTATCGGATACATGGCGCTTGTGTTTCTCATCGTTTCGTTTTTAATGTATTCGCTGTACAACCTGATCCCGACGGACCCGGCGCGCGCTGAGCTGGAAGCCCAGAAGCAGAGCCTCAAACCGGCGGAGTATGAGCAGTTGTATCAGGAGCTGCGCGCGAAGATGGGTCTTGACGATCCGCTGGTCATTCGCTACATGCGCTGGATGGGGCTTTGGCCGGATGTTGGCGACAACAACGGCTTCAACGGCCTGCTTCAGGGCAACTTCGGCTATTCCCAGTTCTACAAGAAGGACGTGACCGAGGTGATCGTTGACCCGATGAAGAACACGATCTTCATCAACATCTTCTCAACGATTCTGGCGCTGGCGATCACGATTCCGCTGGGCATTTTCTGCGCGGTTCACAAGGGCAAAAAGGTGGATAACACCGTTCAGGTGGTGACGATGCTCGGCTACAGCCTGCCGATTTACATCATCGCCCTGATTTTCATGTTCTTCTTCTGCGTGCTCTGGCGCATCTTTCCGATTTCCGGCACGAAGACCGCGGGCGCGATTTACGCGACCAAGTGGGACGAGTTCATCGACATGCTCTACCACATCACCCTGCCGGTCATCGTTATGACCTTCGCGTCGCTGGGCGGCATGACCCGCTACGTCCGCAGCGCGATGATCGACGCGCTGAGCATGGATTACATCCGCACCGCGCGCGCAAAGGGTCTCAAGGAAAAGGTCGTCATCTATTCCCATGCGTGGCGCAACGCGCTGCTGCCGATCATCACCTCGATCATCGGCTGGTTCATCAGCATTTTCTCCGGCTCGGTCATCATCGAGAACACGTTCTCGCTGAACGGCATGGGCAAGCTCTATTGGGCGGGCCTGAGCAACCTTGACTTTGAGCTGGTGCTCGCGATTCAGATGTTCTATACCATCGTCGCCCTGATCGGCTCGCTGCTGATGGATATCAGCTACGGTCTGGTCGATCCGCGCGTGCGTGTGGACAAGTAAGGAGGAAGAACGATGAGCAACAAGAAAAAAGAATTCTTCCTCGTGCGCTGGTTCAAGCGCTGCTTCCTGCACGAGCGTCCCGAGCTCTCCACCGAGGAAGAGGAGAAGATTCAGACCCCGATGCGCGCGATGGTGAGCAACTTCACCCATCGCCCGCTGGCCATGTTCGGCCTGATCGTGTTCCTCGCGATTTTCGTATTCGTGATGGTCGGCCCGCACATCTGGGTGCTCGATCTCTCCGAGCAGGACAGCACGCTGACCAACCTGCCGCCCTCAAGCAACATGATGCAGGTGCCGAAGGCGCTGCTGGATAACGGCGTGAAAGACATCTCCTCCGGCAACACCTACGGCGTCGGCATTGACAACAAGGGCGAGCTGTATACGTGGGGACACACCCGCATCACCGATAAAATCGACGTGGCGAACATCCCGGACGAGATCAAGAGCGCCGATCTGGTGCAGATTGCCGCCGGTACGGATCACGTCGTCGCGGTGGACACGGACGGCGAGGTCTACGTCTGGGGCAACACGCGCCTTCAGCAGGATAAATTCTCCAATGACATGAAGAAGGCCATGAAGGCCGGCGGCGCGGATTGGGACGTGGTGCAGCTCGAAGCGGGCAACCAGTTCTCCGCCATCGTCTGCTCGGACGGCAATCTCTACCTCTGGGGCAACGGCAACATGGCCGATATCAAGATCCGCAGCAAGTATCAGGGCAAGATCGCCAAGGTTGCGCTGACGGATAACGAGTATATCGCCCTGATGACCGACGGCACGGTGGCCTACACCGGCAACAAGGATAAAACCTCCCCGTTCGCCAAGATTCCGGCGGGGCTGAAGGGCAAGACCGTCGTGGATATCGCTTCCACGAGCAAATCCGTCGCGGCCGTGACCGAGGACGGCGAGGTCTATGTCTGGGGCAACGCCGTGAAGGGCGAGGCCAATGTGCCGGCGCTTGAATCCAAGATCGTTCACCTCTACGGCGGCCGCTATCACTACACCGCGCTGATGGAAAACGGCGATCTGGTTTCCTGGGGCAACAACAAATACGGCCAGATTGACGTGCCTGCCAAGGCGCAGAGCGCGGACAACATCGAAAAAATCTTCGTTTCCAGCTACCAGAACTACGCGCTGGCCAGCGACGGCACGATGTACACGTGGGGGCTCAAGGGCTTTGTGCTCGGCACGGACAGCCTCGGCCGCGACATGCTGACCCGTATCGTCAACGGCGGTCAGGTGACGATGACCGTCGGCGCGATTTCCGTCGTCATCGCGACGATTCTGGGCATCATCTTCGGCGGCGTCGCCGGTTACTTCGGCGGCCGGATTGATATCCTCATCATGCGTATCGCGGAGATCGTCGGCGGCCTGCCGTTCATCCCGTTCGCGATGATCCTCTCCGCCGTCATCGGCACGAAGCTCGATCCGACGCAGCGCATGTACCTGATTATGGTCGTGCTCGGCGTGCTGAGCTGGGTGCCGACCTGCCGCCTCGTGCGCGCGCAGATTCTGGCGCAGCGCGAGATGGAATACGTCACGGCGGCGAAGGCGATGGGTATTCGCGAGCACACGATCGTGTTCCGCCACATCCTGCCCAACGTCGTCAGCCTGCTGATCGTCTCCATGACGCTGGATTTCGCGACCTGCATGCTGACCGAATCCACGCTGTCCTACCTCGGTTTCGGTATTCCGCTGCCGACCCCGACGTGGGGCAACCTGCTCAACGGCGCGAACAACTCCATCGTCATCCAGCAGTACTGGTGGCAGTGGGTGTTCCCGGCTGTGATTTTCGGCATCTGCACCATTTGCATCAACCTGATCGGCGACGGCCTGCGCGACGCGCTGGACCCGAAGGCGCTCGAACGATAAGAAGGAGGGGAAGAATTTATGGCACTGCTTGAAATGCACGATCTGAAAACATTCTTCACCACCAAGCGCGGCGTCGTCAAGGCGGTGAACGGCGTATCCTACAAGGTGGAAGCGGGCAGGACGCTCGGCGTGGTCGGCGAATCCGGCTCGGGCAAGAGCGTCTCCGCGATGAGCATGCTCCAGCTTCTGGATGGCAACGGCTATATCGCCGGGGGCAGCATCATGTTCGACGGCAAGGATCTGACGAAGATGCCCCTTTCCGAAATGCAGAAAATCCGCGGCAACGCGATTTCCGTCATCTTCCAGGAGCCGATGACCAGCCTCAACCCGGTGTTCACCATCGAGCGTCAGGTTTCCGAGCCGTTCATCATCCATCAGGGGCTGAGCAAGGAAGAGGCGCGCAAGAAGGTTGTCGAAATGCTGGCCGACGTCAAGATTCCGAACCCGGAGGTCGTGGCCAAGCAATACCCGCACCAACTCTCCGGCGGCATGCGTCAGCGCGTGATGATCGCGATGGCGCTGGCCTGCAAGCCGAAGCTGCTGATCGCCGACGAGCCGACCACGGCGCTGGACGTGACGATTCAGGCGCAGATTTTGAAGCTGATGAACGACCTGAAGCGCGAGCACGGCACGTCCATCCTCTTCATCACCCACGACCTCGGCGTTATCGCGCAGATGGCGGACGACGTGGCCGTCATGTACTGCGGTCAGGTGGTGGAAATGGCTCCGGCGAAGACGCTCTTCACCGATTGCGAGTTTTCCCATCCGTATACCGAAGGGCTGATGGTCTCCATCCCGAGGCTGGATACGCCCGCCGGTGTGCGGCTTGAATCCATCCCCGGCTCGGTGCCGCACCCGCTCAATCTGCCGAAGGGCTGCAAATTCGCGCCCCGCTGCAAATACTGCCAGCAGCGCTGCCTCGAGGAAGAGCCGGAGCTGGTGAACGTGACGGAGGAGCAGCAGGTGCGCTGCTTCTACCCCAGAAAGGAGGAGCGCCGTGCAAACCTCAAATAACGAGGGGAAGAAGGTGCTGCTTCGCGTCAGCAACCTCAAGCAATACTTCCCGCTGAAGAAGAAGGGCCTTTACGTCAAGGCCAACGACGGCATTACGCTGGATATCTACGAGGGCGAGACCTTCGGTCTGGTCGGCGAGAGCGGCTGCGGCAAGTCCACGCTGGGCCGCACGCTGCTCCAGCTCTACCGCCAGACGGACGGCCGGACGATGTACTATGGCCGCACGCTGGATGATCTCGCGCCGGTTTACGTCAAAAAGACGCTGCAAACGCTCGAAAAGCGCCGCGAAAAGTGGCACGAGCTGAAAAAGCATCTGGCCAATGTGCAGAAGGAATACGACGCGCTGCCGGACGGCGAGGCGAAGTACAAGAAGCACAACGAGCTGGATAAGGCGGTCAAGGACGAGAACGACGCGCTGCTGGATATGGCGAACCTGATCGGCGGCTTTGTCTGCGTGAAGGACATTCAGGCGGTGCAGAAGCTGTTCCTGGAGGAATACCGCATTTCCAAGGAGCGCGTGAAGGAGATGAACCGCCGCGGCGCGGTGCAGCTCGATCTGGACGACCTGCTCTTTGACATCAAGAAGGCCGAGGAGAACGGCAAGAACACGAGCGGCCTCAAGAGCAAGGAGGCCAAGCTGCGCGCCAGCCTCGCGAAGATCGACGAAAAGCTCGCCGAGCTTGCGCGCCGGATCGGCGACGTCCGCCGGCAGCTCGACGCCCAGCGGGCGCAGTACGCGGACGACGCGGAATTTGCGCGCTACGAGGCGCTGCGCGACGAGGGCATCGACCTTGCGCGCCTTGAATACGACGAGATCCGCCAGCTCCGCCGCGATTTGCAGCTCATCTTCCAGGATCCGTATTCCAGCCTGAACCCGCGCATGACGGTGGGTAACATCATCGGCGAAGGTCTGCTGGCGCACGGCTTCTTCAAGAAGAACGACGAGCGCATGCAGGAATACATCATCAAGACGATGGAAGACGCGGGCTTGGCGAGCTATTTCCTGCATCGCTTCCCGCATCAGTTCTCCGGCGGCCAGCGCCAGCGCATCGGCATTGCCCGCAGCCTGGCGGTGAAGCCGAAGTTCGTCGTTTGCGACGAGGCGGTTTCCGCGCTGGACGTGTCTATCCAGAGTCAGATCATCAACCTTCTGGCCGATTTGAAGGAACAGAGCAACCTGACCTACCTGTTCATCACGCACGATCTCTCCGTCGTCAAATACATCTCCGATCGCATCGGCGTGATGTATCTGGGCAACATGGTCGAGCTGGCGAACACGCAGGAGCTGTTTGACCATCCGCTGCACCCGTACACCGAGGCACTGATGGCCGCGATTCCGACCACGGACGTGGAGGAGAACCGCGAGCTGCGGATTCTGGAAGGCGATATTCCCAGCCCGGTCAACCCGCCGCAGGGCTGCAAATTCCACACGCGCTGCGCGCACTGCACGGAAATCTGCAAGCATGCCGTGCCGGAGTGGAAGGAAATGGCGCCGGGTCACTTCGTCGCCTGCCACCATCCGCTTTCCGAGAAGGAATAAGCCATGGGGATGCCGTTTAAGGGGCGGTATGACCGCTTCCGCAAGCTGCAAAAGGAAAGAATGGGCGGGCGGCCGGATGACCGCGCACCCTGCGACGAGATGGAAAGGGGCGACGGACTGGCGATGCTGATCGCCGCCCTGATTACCATTGTGCCGGTCTGCCTCGTCATGCTGGCGATTTTGGCGCTGGCCGGATACTTTTTCATTGTCAGATAAGAAAAGCGAGTTCCTTTCGAAAGAAAGGGATTCGCTTTTTGACACTTTCCGGCGGCCTTCGCAAGCGCCACCAAAGGCGTTACGCCTCCTTCACGGGCTTATAGCATAGATCGTGCTCGACGCAGGCCCACATATCCATCGCGGGCGTTCGGAGCTGAATCTCGACCGGAACGGAGGCATTCTGGCCGTTTAAGCAGACGGGTACGAGCATCACCAGATGCAGGCCGCGATAGCCGCTCTTCTTCGGCGCGGCGATGTAATCCCGCGCGCAGACAAACTGCCACGCGGTCGATGCGCGCAGGATATCCGCAAAATGATACACGGCCTCCACGCTGGAGAGCACGACACGCAGACCGGCGACGTCGTGCAGGCTGGCCGCGCCCTGCGCGTTTTGCGGCAGGCCGCGGCGGAGCAGCTTTTCGCGGATGGACGCGGGCGATTTGAGCCGGAACGTCATCGAGCGGACGGCGAAGGGCGTGTGTTCCTCCTCAAGCTGCATCCGCGCCGCGCAGAGCGAGAGAAACGCGGTCTCCACCGCGGCCTTATAGGGCGCGTAAAACGAGAAATCAAAAGCGGCCTCCTTCGGCGCGCGCATCTGTTGTAGAGCTGAACACTGCTGCAAGAAAAATCACCTCGAAACGAATCAAATGGGCGGGGCGCGCCCGCGCGATAAGGACAGTATATGCGCCGGTTGTTGCCGGAATGCGGCGGGAGACGAACAAAAATGTGAGCGAAGGGAAAAACGGCGCTCCAAATCCATGGTATGCGCCGCGCGGGAGGAAAATGCCGCGTCGGGTGGTTTTTCGCTGTACAGAACCGCTTTTTTTCAGTATAATAAGACGATGGAAACCAACGCGGGCGCTTCGCCCGAAGGAAGGAATAAGCTATGAACAAGAACTTTGCAGACGACGCGCTGCGCGGTTTGCTGGGGCGTCGCGTGCCCGCGTGGGCGCGCTGCGCGCTGGTGCTGCTCGCGACGGCGGTGTTCGCGGTCTTCGCTTACCACGCGCGCTACGCCAAGATCGACGAATTCACCGGCTTCCGCGCGGAGGAATTGATTCGGTTTACGACCGTCGTGCTGGCCGCGCTCTATGCGCTCACGGCAGCGGTGGCGCTGCACATCGGCAGAAGGCTGAATTTCGGCGCGCAGGCGCTGTTCTGCGTGGTGATCGGCGCGATTCTGCTGGCGAAGGTTTCGCTGTTTGACTATGTGAGCGACGATTACGACATCTTCCTGAGCGGCTGGATCTACAGCTACTCCCAGATGGGCATCAAGGAAGGGCTCGGCTCGTACATCGGCAGCGATTACACGCCGCCGTATCTGTACCTGCTGCTGCTGATTTCCAGAGTCAAGAATTATCCGTGGCAGTATCTGGTCAAGATCGTCTCGCTGGCGTTTGAGGCGCTGATGGCCTACGCCGTCACCAAGCTGGCGGGGCTGAAGGTTCGGGGGGACGCGGGGCGCGCCGTCCTCTTCTGCCTGACGCTGATGCTGCCGACCGTCGTTTTCAACGGCGCGTATTGGGGGCAGTGCGACGTGATCTATACGTCGCTGTGCCTGCTGGCGCTGTATCACGCGCTGCAAAAGCGCAGCGCATGGAGCATGACGCTTTTCGGCATGGCGCTCTCCTTTAAGCTGCAAACGGTGTTCTTCCTGCCGACGCTCCTGCCGCTGTGGCTGCGCAAGGACATCAAGCTGCGCCATCTGGTGCTGATCCCGGCGGCGTATATGGCGATGATGATCCCCGCGTTCTGGGGCGGCAAGTCGCTGCACCACGTGCTGACCGTCTATCTGGCGCAGGCGGGCGGCTACAACGGCATTTCCATCAACGGCCCGTCGCTGTATAACCTGTTGCCCTCGACGATGGACAACGGCATGCTGTACGATCTCTTCGGCAACATGGCGATGGCGCTGGGGCTGGCGATGATGGTCGTCGTCTGCCTGATGCTCTGCCTGAACCGGACGCACATCACGCGGGAGGGGACGCTGCTGGCTTGCCTGCTGGTGCTGGGCGGCGTGCCGTTCTTCCTGCCGAAGATGCACGAGCGCTATACCTTCGGCGCGGACGTGCTCGCGCTGGTGATCGCGGCGTATCGCCCGAAGCGGATGGCGCTGCCGCTGCTGTTTGGGCTGGCTTCGTATATCTGCTATACGGGCGGGCTGCCGGGCGACGCGATTTTTGATCTCAAATGGGCGACGCTCTTTCAGGGCGCGGCGGTCGCGCTGACGGCGGCGGCGCTGTATAAGAGCCTGCACGAGGAGAAGACGGAAGCCGTGCTGACGGAGGTGAAGGCGTGATGAACAGGGCATGGATGCGGGACCCGCTTCGCGCGGGGATGGAGGCACGGGTTCGGGGAACCCAAAGGCTGGCGCTGGGCGCGGCGCTGACGCTCGCGTTTTTCGCGCTGGCACTCAAGCTCTGCGCCGCGATGGAGGGCGCGGCGGTGATCGCGCTGGTCGGCGCGGGCTGCGCGGCGCTGCTGCTGGCCGGCGCATGGCGCGCGCTCCGGGAGGAGCCGGTGATTGTGCTGCTGTGCGCGGCGCTGCTGGCCATGCTGGCGGTGGCGGCGCATCTGGCGATGCTGGATATCAAGCCGGGGCGCATGAGCAAGGTGCTCGCGCCGATGCTGGAGGGCATGTGGAATTACGACCTCGGCACGGCGATGGCGTGGGAGGACGGCGCGTGGTCGGGCGGCTATCTGATCGTGATGGCGCTGATTTCCCGGCTGGAAGCCTTCCCGCAGATGTACGCCGTCAAGCTGTTTGACATGGCCTGCCAGACGGCGGCGGCGCTGGCGGTTTTGAAGCTGGCGCTGACGCGCGGCGCTAAGCCGGGCGCGGCGGTGGGCGCGATGCTGGCCTGCGTGCTCGCGCCGACGATGCTGTTGAGCGCCGGCTGCTGGGCGCAGTGCGACGCGATGTTCGCCGCGCTGGCGCTTTGGGGGCTGGCGCTGCTGCTGAAGGATCACCCGGTCTGGGGCTGCATCCTCTGGGGGCTGGCGGCGGCGACGAAATTGCAGGCGGGATTCCTGTTCCCGCTGCTGCTCGTGTTCTTTATGAAGGGCAGGCTTTCCATCCGCCATCTGCTGGCGGGTCTGGCGGCGTTTGTGCTGGCGCAGGCGGCGTTCCTGCTCGACGGGCAGGGGCTGACGGCGGTGTTCGGCCGCTATGCTCAGCAGATCGAGGCGATTTCCTACGAGGGTGCGGGTCTGGCGGATCACGCGCCGGGGGTTTACAGCCTGATGACGGTCGCCTCCGTGCGCGAGTTCAGCGGCATGGGCATGTATCTGGCCTTCGCCTCGGCGCTGCTGGTCGCCTTTGCGCTGATCCACGCGCGCCGGGAGCCGGACGCGGACACGCTGCTGCTGGCGGCGCTGCTGCTGGCGGCCGGTCTGCCGCTGATTCTGCCGCAGATGAACGCGCGCTGCCTGTATCTGGCGGGCATGCTGGCTTTTGCCTGCGTAAACGGCGCGCGGCGGCTGGCGATTGCCATTGTGCTGGAATTGATTTCGCTGTGCAGCTACATGGAGGCGATTTTCTCGTTCACGGTCATCCCGATGAACGCGCTGAGCCTGCTGGCGATTGCCTGCGCGGCGGCGCTGGCGCTGGAACTGATGGGCAAATTGGGCATCAAGGGGGCGCAGATCGGTGAAAGCGACGCTTGACGCGCTGGATGAGCGCCTGCGGCGTCTGATCGCGCAGCCCTGCGGCCGCGTGGCGAGAATCGCCTGCGCCGCGCTGGTGCTGATGGGCTTTGCGGGCGTGATGATGACGCGCTCGCTTGCGCTGGGGCATCACGCGGCGACAGCGGTTATGATGTGCCTGCCGCTGGCGGCGATGCTCGTCTTCGCGATGCGGATTGCGCGCGAGCACGAGCAGGGGGCGCTGGGCGCGCTGCTGCTGGGCGCGCTCTGCGCGGCGGCCATGCTGGCGCGGGTCAGCTTTTTGGAGCGCTCCTCCGGCGATTACGAGATTTATCTGGCCGATTGGCTGCAAAAACTGGCGGGCGGCTCGTTCGCCGAGGGGATGCGCCAGAACATCGGCGAATACAACGTGCTGTATCAATACATCCTGTTCGTCATTACGCGGCTGCCCGTGCCGTCGCTCTACGCGGTGAAGGCGGTTTCCTTCATCGGGGATGCGTTTCTGGCGGGGGCGGCGGCGACGCTGGCGCAGAAGGACGGCAAAAAGAGCGCCGCCGCCTTCGGGCTGGCGCTGCTGCTGCCGACCGTCGCGCTCAACGGCGGCATGTTCGCCCAGTGTGACAGCCTGTACGCGGCCTGCGCGCTCTGGGGGCTGGCGCTCGCGCTGGAGCGGAAGTCCGCGGGTGCGGCGGCGTGCTTTGCGCTGTCGCTGGCGTTCAAGCTGCAAGCCGTGTTCCTGCTGCCGATGGTCGCGGTGCTCTGGGCGGATCGAAAGCTGCGGCTGTCGGATGCGCTGGTCTTTCTGGCGGCGCTGGCGGCGACGGCGCTGCCCGCGCTGCTGGGCGGAAAATCCATCGGCGCGCTGCTTTCCATTTACACCGCGCAGACGGGGTTGTATACCGGCCTGACCTATAACGCGCCCAGCTTCTTCGCGCTGATGAACACGACCGGGCTGGACGTATACGCCTACGGCAATTTCGGCATGGCGCTGGCGTTTGGCGCGTGTGCGCTGCTGGTCGCCTGCGGCGTGAAGCAGGCGGGAAAGCTGACGCGGGAAGGGTACCTGCGTCTGGCGCTGCTGCTGCCGCTGGCGATTGTGTTCTTCCTGCCGCGGATGCACGAGCGATATTTCTATCTGGCGGATATCCTGAGCGCCGTGCTGGCGGCGAAGGACAAAAAGGCCGCGCCGATCTGCGCGCTGGTTGCGCTGGCGTCGCTGGGCAGCTATTGGGAGACGGCGCTCCCGCTGTCTTTCTGCGCGCTGATGATGTTTGCCGCACTGATTTTGACGCTAAGGCATACCCAACGGGAAGAAAATGTGATATAATAGACCAAAGGCAACAGAATGTCACTTTTCCCGGCAAAGAGAAGGTCTGCCGGAACGTTTGTTATCAACATAAAAAAGCAAACAAAATGAAAACCCGAAAGGGCTGGACGGAGGACTTTTCAATGAACCGGGACGAAATGCTCAATTTTCTGAAGAACGAAGCGCGCGGCATCTCCGTGATGTTCGGGCCGAACTGCGAAACCATCGTGCACGACATGACGAGGCCGGGACATCCGATTCTGGCGATTTTCAACGGCACGGTGACGGGGCGCGAGGTCGGCTCGACGGCGGATATCTTCGGCGACATCGGCGATTACGACGAGAGCATCTACCAGAATAAGGATTACATCAACCAGATGGTGCTCTCCCGCGACGGGCGGACGCTCAAAAGCTCGACGTTCAACATCGTCGGCGAGGATTATCACTTCGCGCTGGGCATCAATCTGGATATCACGAACATGGTGCGCGCCGGACAGATGCTCAGCGAGCTGACCGCCACCAGCGGCGACTTGCAGCAGACGCTCATGCAGGACGCCAGAAGCCAGCTCGAGGAGCTGCTGCGCGAGTGCATCAGCGCGGTCGGCAAGGAGCCGGAGGCGATGAAAAAGACCGACCGCATGCGCATCATCCGCATGCTCTACAAGCGCCGCGCGTTCACCTATCAAAAGTCCGTGGCGATTGTCGCCGAGCGGCTGAATGTTTCGCGCTATACGGTATACAAGTATATGCACGAGCTGGAGGAGGCCGAGGCGGCGGGGAGCCTTGTGCAGGATTAAGGGCAATCAAAAAACACGAATTTCGGCTGTTGCCGAGATTCGTGTTTTTTTATTGGGGAACGGCGCTCCGCTGGGCGTAGAGGAATACGGTTTAGCTTATGCGGGCGGGGCCGGTTGAGCCGCGGACGATCAATTTCACCGGCAGGTTGAAATCCTTCGGATCGGGATGCTCGCCGTCGATCATGGCGAAAATCGCTTCCGCCGCGCGGCGGCCTTTGCCGATGCCGTCCTGGTGGATGGTGGTCAGCGGCGGGAAGGTCATCCGCGCGATATCCACATCGTCAAACCCGACGATGGAGATGTCCTCCGGCACGCGCGCGCCGCCTTCGCGCAGCCCCGTGATGACCGCGGCGGCATACTGGTCGCCGCTGACGCAGACGCCCGTGATTTCCCGCTGAGCGGCCAACTGCCGCCCCAGCGCAATGCCGCGTTCGGCCTTGAAGGGGAAGAGATTCGTAATCAGGTTTTCAGGGTTCGGCGTGATTCCGGCTTCCTCAAGCGCGTCGCAGTAGCCCGCGTAGCGCTGGTCGTTGTTCATAAAGCCGCGGTTCACCGCGCCGATGAAGAGGATGTTTCGATGCCCCAGTTCGATGAGGTGCCGCGCCGCCAGATAGCCGCCCCGGCGATCCTCCGCGCGCACCTGAATCAGCTCAGGGTCGTCGAGGTAGGTGTTGATGGTCACGCACGGCTTGCCCTGCTTTTTGACGAAATCCACGAGGCTCTGCGGCACGCGATCCTTGAAGATCACGCCGTCCGGGTTCCAGTTGTTGAGCATCAGCCGGAGAACATCCTCGTTCGTGCCGCGCCGCATCATCAGGAAATAGCCGTGGTCGGTGACGACCCCTTCCAGCCCCGAGAGCAGCACGCCCGCAAAGCCGTTGCCCGCGTAGGTCTCCTGAGGGCTGTGGGTATCGACAAAGGCGATGATGCGGGAGGAATGGCTCACCAGCGCGCGCGCGGACATGTTGGGCACATAATGGAGCTGCTCGATGGCGTCGAGAATCCGCTGCACCGTCTGCGGGGAAACGCGGTCGTAATTGCCGTGAACGACATTGGAAACCGTCGTCAGGCTGACGCCGACAAGGTTGGCGATATCCTTCATCGTGGCCATAGGTAAGCCCTCCTGATTCTCTTGATGATTCATTATATCATGTTGAGCGCTAAACTGCAAATGCGCAGGCGGATGAAAGCCGGGCAATCGCTCAGGCATCAAAAAAGCCATTCTTCCCCCGAAGGGGAGAGAATGGCTTTCTCTGCAAATGGACGAATAACTGAAATCCCAGATGATGCGATTCCGGTCGAGCTTGGCGAATCCGTCAATATTTGAGCTTCTGCGTGGCCGCCCAGCCCTCGTTGATGGCCTCCTGATGGCTCGTGGCATACGGGCCGATGCTCTGCGCCTTCTCCATGGAAATCGGGAAGTGGACGCACAGGTGACCGTTGAAGTTGTTGTTGGAGAGGTGCTGCGGGGAGTGCGGCACGTCGTGGGTCGAGCCGATGTAGGTCTTGCCATCCGAGAAGGTGACCCAGACTGCCTTCGGCGTCCACGTCGTCTTGCCGCCGAACGCCTTGAGCATGATGGCTGTATCCTCCGCCGTGGCGGGCTCGGCGTCCATATGCGCGTCCTTGGTCATAATGCGCAGCTTCCAAGAGTAGCCGGTGGAGAAATCATACACCGTGCAGTATTCGCCGTTGGCGTAATTGCGCCGCCAGTTGTAGAAGTTTTCATAGATGACGTTGCCGGCGGTCTGCGTGCTCGGGGCGGTCGTGCCGTTGGTTGTACCGGCGCTGGTGCTGCCCTTGCCGGAATAATCCGCATTGATGGCGGCGAGCGTCTTCTTGCCCGCGATACCGTCCGCCGTCAGCCCCTTGGATTTCTGATAGGCCATCACCGCGTCAGCGGTCAGCGCGCCGAAGTTGCCGGTCTTGTTGCCGGTGTAGAAGCCCAGAGAAGCCAGCATGTTTTGCAGCTTGAGCACCTCGCTGCTGGAGGAACCCTGCTGGAGCATGACGCTCGTGTTCAGCAGGGTGGAGCTGTCCGAACTGTTATTGGAGCTGCTCGAACCGCTGCTGTTGCTGCTGCCGGAGCTGCTCGAACCGTTCGAGCTGCTGTTTCCGGAAAGCTTGCCGGAGATGGAGGAGAGCGTCTTCGCGCCCGCAACGCCGTCGGCGGAGAGGCCGTTGGCCTTCTGGAAGTTGTAGACGGCTTCCTTCGTCAGGCGGCCAAAATTGCCGGTCACAGAGCCGTCGTAATAGCCCAGCGTCTTGAGGTTCTGCTGAAGGGTGCGCACAGCGTCCGAACGAACGCCGTACTTGAGCAGGCCGTTTGAAGAATTAGCGGCCGCATTGCTCGAAGAAGAGGAAGACGAGGAACTGCCGGAGGAAGAAGAGGACGAAGTGCCGTTCACCTTTTCTTCGATCTTGGCCAGCGTCTTCGCGCCCGCGATGCCGTCGGCGGAGAGGCCGTTCTTCCGCTGGAAGTTCATCACCGCGGCCTCGGTGATGCTGCCGTAGTGGCCGCTGATCGTGCCTGTGTACAGCCCAAGCTTGGTCAGATTCTGCTGGAGCTTGATGACCTCGTCGCTGCGCGTGCCGTAGCGGAGAATGGCGCTGCCCGACACGGAGGAGGAAGAGGACGAAGACGCGGAAGAAGACGAGGAGGACGAGCTGCCGGAGGCGGTGTAGGTGATCCCGGCGGCCTCGTAAAGCGCCGCGCGGGTGTCCTCGTCAATAATGCCGTTATCCTCAAATGCGTATTTCTTCTGGAATTTCTTGACGGCGGCTTCCGTCTTTTCGCCGTAGTGGCCGGTGATCCCCGCGCTGTAGAGCTTGAGCTGCTTGAGCGCGGTCTGGATCGTCGCGACCTCGTCCGCCTCGTCGCCGAGGCTGTAGTTCTGCGCAGAAGCGCTCGCACAGACGCATACCATCAAAGCGGCGGAAAGCGCCGCAATCCATCTTTTGTTAGACGCACGAATCGACATACAGGCATGCGTCTCCTTTCATTTCAAGTATGTGACTATTTTATTACGAGTTGTAACATTTGTCAAGTGAATTTTAATAAAGTCGCGTTATAGCGAAATAAAAAGAAGCGGAATCGGGCTCAAAAAAGCGGCGAAGGCATGCTATAATAGAGCAAACGGAAGACGGAGGGCATGGATTGTGCTGGACATGGAAGGCATTTATCAGATGGTACACAACCAGACGACGATAAAGCGGGCGATTGACTACGTGCGCGAAGGGCGGATGCAGATGTATGGTGCATGCGGCTTTTGGCAGGGCTGACGCGCCTGCGCCAGCTCTGCTGCGATTCGTGGCTCTGTCTGGAAGATTACGCCGGCGCTTCGCGAGATTCTGAAAGCGTGAAATGCGCCGCGTCGATCAACCCGGCGCAGGCGAGCGGCTGCTGGCGCGCATACGGCGCGGCGGCCTGCCAGAGGACGAGCGCCGCGTCCTTGTATCCGGCCTGCGGGCGGCAAGCGTCGGCCAGCGCCAGCGCATGCAGCAGCAGCGCGGCAGGCGAGGGCAGTTCCGAATCCCAAATCGCGGGGATGCGCGGGAAGAACGCCGCCGCGTCCTGCGGGGTGTGCATCGGCAGGCCGTCCGGCGTTGTGAACGCATGCAGCGCCGCGCCCAGAAGGCGCAGGCCGCTTTCGCGATAGGTGTGCAACTCCTCCGCCTGTCCCAGCGTCAGCAGCGCCAGCGCGAGCGCCGCGCCCGCGCCGCAGGTGAGCTGGGCGTTGAGCGCGCTGACCGGGGAATACGACGGCGGCAGGGCTGGCGACAGCGCGGCGAGGTAGCCGACGGCGCGCTGAGCCGCCTGAATGTAGCGCGATTCGCCCAAGCGCCTGCCGCACAGCGCGAATACGGCCGCCGCCAGCGCGCAATCCTCGCTGAGGATGCAGGGCGCGGGGGTCGGCGGCGTTCGGGCGGCGCGCACGCGCTGGAGCTGGGGCATGACCCGGCGCAGAAAGGCGGCGTCCTCCGGGGTGAGCGAATGCGGCAGGGTCGGCGTGCGCGGCAGATCCGCCTCGGGGGAATCCTCGACCGGGGAGAAGCGGCTGGGCGTGACCTTGGGCGGCAGCCCGGTGTGCTGGCGGCGCAGCCCCAGCAGGCGGCAGACGCGCAGGCCGTCCTCCCCGCCGAGCGCGGCGCAGACCTGCTCCGGCGTGAAGGCGCAGCTCTCCCTGTCGTAGGTGAGGCAGGGGTTCAGCGCGCCGCCCGGCGCAAAGCAGGCGGAGAGCAGAAAATCCAGCGTGCGGACGGCCTCGGCGCGGCGGCCGCTTTCCAGCAGCGTCAGCGCCAGCAGCGCGTTGATGGCCAGCGGCTTTTCCGGCACAAAGGCGCGCCAATCCTCCGTCAGCGTCGCGCGGAAGAACGCGCCGTCCAGCGGGTCGTAGAGGTCGGAGGCGAGCATCGCGTCGAGCGTCTGGTCAAGCGCCGCGTGCGCCTGCCTGTCGCGCAGCGCGGCGCGGCTCAAGAAGCGCAGCGCGGGGCAAAGCGGCTGCTTGAGCTTGCCGAAGCCGCCGTTGATCGGGTCGCGCACGGCGAACAGCGCGCGGGTCAGGTCGTGCGCCGCGTCGCCGGGGGAATAGGGCTTGCGCAGCGGCTCGGCGCGGAAGGAGCGGACGGTCTGCGCGGCCTGACGGATGAAGGCGTCGCGGTTCTGCGCGAAGCGGCGATCCGCCTGCGAGAGCCAGACATACAGCCGCGACGGATCGAGCGCAAAGCCCGCCGGGGGCAGCGGCGCGGCGAGAAACACGCGCGCGTCTTCGAGCATCAGCGCGCACAGGGGCAGCGCGCCCTCGCCGGAAAACAGTGCGCCCGCGCGCTGACAGAGCAGCTCCACATCCGGCCGCATGCCGGGGTAGAGCCAGACGGGCACGGTGCGCTCGAATATCTGCATATTCAGCGCCGCGTCCGCAAACGACGGCGGCGCGTCGCAGATGAAGAGCAGCACCGGCACGTCGCGCAGGCGCGCCAGATCGAATGCCTGCGCGGAAAACGGCAGAAACGCCGCCGGGGCGGGCGGCGCGCAGGGAGTCTGCGGCGGCACGGCCTGCGGCGCAATCGGCGGGATGAACGGAACATTGGAAAAAGAAGAAACGCGCATGCGGCTTATCCTCCGAAAACGGTGATAAGCACAGCATGCGCGTTTTTTTGAAAAAGATGCGCAGCGCCGCTTATTTTGCCCTGCGGAACGGCCAGCTCGCCTCTTCGATGGCGATGTCGCGGTGGGTGACGCTGACGGTCTGCCCCAGCGCGCGCAGATGCGCGCCGAGCGCCTCGCTGATGGACACGGAGCGATGCGCGCCGCCGGTGCAGCCCACGGCGATCATCAGCCGCCGTTTCCCCTCGCGCTGATACAGCGGCAGAAGGTAATCGACCAGCTCGTACAGGTGCCCCAAAAACTCGCGGGTCTCCTCCTTGCCGAGCACGTAATCGCGAACCGGCGCTTCCAGACCGGTGTAGGCGCGGATATCCTTGATATAATACGGGTTGGGCAGGAAGCGCACGTCGAACACCAGATCGCTTTCTCGCGGGATGCCGCGCTTATAGCCGAAGGACATGATTTCCGTGCGCAGGGCGCGCTGATTCTCGTTGCCGGAGAGCAGGTCGTCCACGCGCGCGCAAAGCTCCTTGGCGCGCAGCCCGCCGGTGGAGAGCACGTAATTGGCGCGCTCGCGCAGGGGCTGGAGCATTTCGCGCTCCTTGGCGATGGCCTGCTCGAGCGTTATGCCGCCGCGCATGAGCGGGTGGTCGCGCCGCGTCTCCTTATAGCGGTCGATGAGCGTTTCGGTGTCCGCCTCCAGAAAGAGGATGGAGATTTCGTGGCTGTCGCCGCCCTGATCGATGGCGCTGCAAACCGCGTCCGCATCGAACAGCGCGCCGCTGCGGGAATCCACGCCGAGGGCGACGGGCGTATCCAGCTCCACCTTTTCGCAGAGGGTGAACGCGGGCGCGAGCAGCAGCGGCGGAATGTTGTCCATGCATTGATAGCCGCTGTCCTCCAGATGGCGCAGGGCGCTCGTTTTGCCCGCGCCGGACAGGCCGGTGACGATCAGAAATTTCATGCTTGCCTCTTCCTTCTTTTGTTCAGTCTTCGCCCAGAATACGAACCTCCGGCTCGAGCTGCACGCCGGTCTGCTCAAAGACGCGCTGCTCCACCTGCCGCATCAATTCGAGCATGTCGCGCGCCGTCGCGCCGCCGATGTTGACGATAAAGCCCGCGTGCTTCTCGCTGACCTGCGCGCCGCCGACGGTGAGGCCGCGCAGGCCGCAGTCGTCGATGAGCTTGGCGGCGAAATGCCCCTCCGGGCGCTTAAACGTGCTGCCCGCGCTGGGCAGCGTGAGCGGCTGCTTCTCCCGCCGCGCCTTGGCACATTCCTCCATCCGCGCGCGGATGGCCTCGGGGTCGCCGGGTGTGAGCGCGAGCGTCGCCTGCGTAATCACCACGCCCGCATCCATCAGCGCGCTGTGGCGGTAGGCGAAATCCAGCCGGTCGGCGGGATAAATGACGCGCCTGCCATCCGACAGGGAGACGCCCTCCGCCTGCGTGACGAGCTGGGCGAGCTCCGCGCCGTAAGCGCCCGCGTTCATCAGCACGCCGCCGCCGACGGTGCCGGGGATGCCGCCCAGCTCGGCCATGCCGGAAAGCCCCTCGTCCCGCGCGAAGGCGGCGACGGCGGCCAGCGACGCGCCCGCCTGCACGAGCAGGCAGTCGCCCTCGCGGCGGATGGCATTCAGGCCGCCGGAGATGCGCAGCACCAGCCCGCGGATGCCGCCGTCGCGCACCAGCAGGTTGGAGCCGTTGCCGATGATCGTCACCGGCGCATCCGCCTGTTTGGCGGCGCGGAGCGCAACGGCGATTTCATCTGCCGAGTGGATGTTCACCATCACCTCGGCCGGGCCGCCGATGCGCAGGGTGGTATACTGCGCCATCGAGGCCTGCGGCGCGATGCGCTCCGGCGCGAAATTGGCTTGAACCAGCGATTGAATCAGGGCATCCATCAGACACTGAACCTCCCGGCGGATTTTGATACGCCTATTGTACCCCATTTTTGAAAAAGACACAAGGCAAAGCAAAAGAAAACGCCCGTTCCCAGTCTATGCGGGAAGCGGGCGAATGTGCGATTTGAATTATTCCGCGATCTGCCGCCGCACGCCGTCTTCGCTGACGACGGTGATGGGCGCGTCCTCGCCGCCCAGGCAGAGCTGCTCGCCGGAGGCGAGGGAAAGCGCCTCGCGCATCGCGGCCAGATCCTCGACCAGATAGGTCTCCTGCACATAGAAATCCATATCGGTCAGCACGATTTCCGTCACGCCGACGCGGCGGAGTACATCGACGGCATGCTGATCCATCTGAAGGAGCAGGCCGCCCTGATCGCTGCCCGCGCGCATGCACAGGCGGATGTCGCCCGAGCCGCCGGTCTGCGCCGCGCAGAGATTCTCCTGAAAGGTGACGCCGCCGCCCTCCGGCGTGAACAGGCAGAGCCGAACGGACAGGCCGCCCAGCCGCGCTTGATACAGCCACTGATCCGAAGCGGAAACGCCCCGATAGGCGCGCCGACGGCCGAAGATTTCAAGCTGACCCAGATCCTTGCGGCTTGTCTGAACGGTCGCGTCCTGCTGGGTGTTGAGGGTGAGCGGCGCGGTCTCCGCGGCCAGCGCACAGGCGGGCGAGGCCAGCAGCAGGGCGCTCAGCGCGGCGGCTGCGGCACGGGTTTGAAGGCGTTTCATGGGGAGAATCCTTCCTTTCTGCTGATGTATGCAAGATGCGTTTGGATGGCGTCAATCAATGCTCGGCGTATCGGGGATGGGCGTTTCGCGCGGGGTCACGCCGACGTAGTAAATCGGCGCGGCGGCCTTATAGGTATCGGTGTATTTCTTCTCGCGGGAGATTTCCAGCCCATTGCTGTCCATCGTCACCAGATACACGTCCACGACGTAGCCCTCGCGGCCCTTGCTGACCTGATAAGTCTCGTCGTCGTAGATGACATACTCGCCGTTCTTGTCCTTTTTATAGGTGGGCTCGGGCAGCGGGATGGTCTCCACCACCTGCGAATCGAGCTTGTAGGTGTAGCCGTTCGGATCGGGGCGGCCGTAGATGATGAAGCGGCTCGTCCAATAGCCCTTGACCTTGACGAACTGCGTCTCGATGTAGATGTTCGCGCCCGTGTTGTTGGTGAACACGAAATCATAGCGATCATCGGAAACGGTCGCGTCCTTGCCCTTGTCCACATAGCTGGAGGGGATGGCGTGGGGCGTGCGCTTGTTGACCGTCAGCCCCGCGTTGACCACCGCGTTATACAGCGTGGAGGACACCTGACAGATGCCGCCGCCGATGCCCTCGACGTAGTTGCCGTAGGCGATTTCCAGCGCCACCTGATAGCCGTTGGCCGTCGAGCGCTTGAGCGCGACTTTGTTGAAGGAGACGGACTTGCCGGGGGCGACGGTCAGGCGATTGAAGCGCTCCGTGCCGACGCGGATATTTTCCGTCCGGCTTTCAACGTAGTCGCCGGTTTTGCCGACGGTGGTTTCAAAGCTGCTGAGCTTCACGATCTGCGCTTCCAGTTGGGCGCGCGTGACCGAAGGCTGCACGGGAACCGGGGTCAGATCGACCACGCCGCTTTCCAGCATGTTGACCATCGTGCAGATGCGCTCGTTCAGCCCGGTGATATCCAGCGTCTGCCCGGCCGTCTCATCCGTATAGGAGAACGGCGGCCACTTGGTCTCGTCATCCACGCGCGTCGCGTTGACGGCGGGGAGATCCACCTCGGATTTGATCTGGGAGAGGATCTGGTTGACCTGACTCATATCGTAGGAGAGCGTGGTATAGCGCATGGCCGGTTCTTCTTCGAGCGCCTTGACCTGCTCGTAGCGAACGGAGGACGACCCCGTGTGGCCGATGGCCCAGAGCTGATCGAGCTGGTCGGCGACGTTATACTGCATGTTCAGGCTGTCGCCGGTGATATCCCAACTGCGGCCGTCCTGCGTGCGCAGGGTGATTTTGAACGAGGAAATCAGCGATTGCACCTGCTGGGTGACGAGCGCCGCCGCCTCGTCGAGCGTCTTGCCCTGAAGCGGGATGTCGTTGACGTAGATGTTCGGGTAGAACACGCCGTCGCCGCGGTCGAGCGTCTGCTTGATATCCACCAGGCGCGCGCCCGAACGGATGCCGACGATCAGCAGCACCACGGCGATCACGCCGCAGAGCGCGCCGATGGTCAGGCGGCGGAGCTTGCGCGCGCGGCGCTCTCTGGCCTTTTTGCTCATCGGGCGCGCCGACGCCTTCTTTTTCCGGGCGGGCGCTTTCCGTGGCGCGGCGGGTTTCTTCGCCGCGTCGGCCGCGCGTTCGCCGCGCGTCTGCTTCATCTGCAAAATGGCCTGCGTCTCCTGCGCGCCGCGCGAGGTGTGCCTGGGCGCTTCCGGCTCGGTTTTCTTCTGTTTGTTTCTGCGGGAGGCCGCGCCGCTGGTATCGGAAACCATCCAATCCGGCGTATCCTCCTCGGTGCCCACGATGATGCGCACCGGCTCCTCCGAAACGGGCGCGGCCTGGGGCCTGCGTCTGCGGCGGGGCGTTTGGCGATCATCTGCCATGGGCTTCACCTCCTTATTTAATCGAAAGGCGGGGCGAACCCCGCCTGTGTATACGACATCATCCTTTATCATACTGCATTTTGCCGCGCGGCGCAAGGTTTTTTTGCGCGCGCGTCACGCGAACCCGCCCGAACGCATAGCCTGAACGGGGGAAAAACGGCTTCTGCCTATATAGACGGGAAGAACGGGCGTTTTCTTGCATACAAACGCTTTTTTCCCCGCGCGAGAGAGGAGAGGGCAGATGGAAAAGGCGATGAAATGGATTGCGGCCGCGGCAGGCGCTGCGGCCGGGCTTTTGACGCGCATGCCGACGGCGCTTCGGCTGCTCATGCTGCTGATGGCGCTGGATTATCTGAGCGGCGTGGGCGTTGCGCTGCTGGGCAAAAGCCCGAAGAGCGAGGGCGGCGCGCTGAGCAGCCGGGCGGGGTTCGCCGGTCTGGCGCGCAAGGCGATGATTTTGGTGATCGTCCTTCTGGCCGCCGTGCTCGATCAGCTCACGGGGAGCGCGGCCTGCACCGGCGCGGCGACGATGTTTTATATCGTCAACGAATCGCTTTCGATTTTGGAAAACGCGGTGCTGCTCGGCGTACCCGTGCCGCAGCGGCTGCGGCAGGCGCTCGACGTGGCGCGGCTCGCCGCCGACAGCGAGAAGGAAAAAACCAAGGACGGTTGAATGTTGCCGGGGTGCGGCGCCCGCCGCATCCCGCGCCCGCCGCGCGCAGGAAACTTTTTTCAAAGAAAGGGTTGACAAATCCGGCCGGGTTTCGTATAATATACACGTTGCACCGCTGGTGCACGAAGTGAATATGCGGTAGTGCTGGAATTGGCAGACAGGCACGTTTGAGGGGCGTGTGTTGTATGACGTATGGGTTCAAGTCCCATCTACCGCACCAGCAAAGAGCTTTCGAGAGAATCGAGAGCTTTTTTGTTTGCCTAAAATCATCAACGCAAATGGGACTTGAAGAAGCCGCAATGAATCAAGCCCCGGTGGGGCTTGAGAACGGCGCTGACCGAGCGGCGACGAGCCGCGAGAATCCAGTTCTATCTACACTACCAATTGATCCGGAATCATATTGCGTTGTACTACGCCGTGCAAAAACTGGAATATCGGCGAAAAGGCATGATGAACTGGTAGCGAGAAATAACCAGAGAAGAGGAAGGAATTATGGAACAAAAAACGAAATAGGAAGTTACGACCATTGGCATTCATTTGGTCAATGGTTCGTTTCTATTTTAGAAAAGACTTGCCCTCGCGAAAAAAACACACTCTATAAAGGGATCGTTGTAAACGTTCTGAGTATGACGCAGAGGAGAAGAAACTTAGAGTGAGAAACGACATCATTCTCAAAAACGAAAATGCTCTTGCACAGACAGCCTTTAACGAACTCGGACAGCCCATTGAAACGGCAAAAGTGTTATGTGTCAGCAAAGAAACGCCGGATTTTGATTTCAGTCGTGCACTGGCACAAGCAGCACAATTAGTGAATGCCGAAGAGGCCGTTCGTAGTATTCAGAAAGGCTTTCAGTACGTTGTGCAAGTACCGCTGGAGCATCAGGCGGAATTAGCATCGGGAGCAATAGAAATGATGCACGGAGAAACCAGTGGAAAGACATGGGCAACTTTGGTACGAAAGCATGCAAACGGAAAGAATGAGATTGTCTGTAATTGCCCCATTGCAAAGCAACAGATGATCCATGGAAATCCGCTGCAGAGCATGACGGATGTATATCAGAATCTGTATATGCAGCAGAAGCTGGCGGAATTGTCAAAGCAGCTCGAAGAAGTATATCAGGTTTGCCTTCGTATCGAGCAAGGCCAGACTGATGACCGTATCGGTATGCTGAAATCTGGAAGAGAGGATATGCATCGAGCGCTGATGCGTGACCCCGGCGAACAGCGAAACACAGAAATGGCTGTAGCCAGAAGCAAGATTTCGACTGCCCAGCATCAAATCGGTGAGAATTTCAAGAGTCGGCTGAATAGCTATGTGGGAATTCCGAAAAGCCATTTCATGCGAACGATGAAAGAAGTATTTTCGCTTAGGACTGACTATATGGCGCAAAAGGACGCAGAGTTTGAGAAAATTCAGGATTATTTCGAATTCTATCTGAAGGCTACTCAATTGCTTGCATCTTCTTATGCTGTATGTGGCGATACTCATCAGGCAGAGGACGTATACAGGTCTGCTATTGATTTTCTGAAGGATTTGGATTATAGTAAGCTACAGACGCTCCGCTATGTCCACTCTGAAGCGGCAATGCAGAGAACCTTCTGCTACCACGCAACGGAGTACGTTGAGACTGAAAAGGTTGCGTGCTTAGAGGAAGCCAGACAATACGACTACATAACACTCTCTGTATCTGGAGAAGAACTACTGGAGGTGCTTAGCGATGGCAGGAAAGAAATTCGAAAAGCAGAAACTTGATCGTAAGGATTACGAGAAAGAAGAAAAAAGGATCAGCATCAGCAAAAGATTTGTTGCTGGTGCTGCTACTGTTGTTCTGGCTTTGGTCGCCGGCACAATCAAGACTACTACTGGAAAGGATCTCCCGTCCAGCAAAGCCTAAACAACTAAAAAAGAACGTGCGTTCGATCATCTGCAGAGACCATATCGGGGAGCACTGTTCTTCAATACAAACGGGAAATCCAGAGGCCACAAAGGTTTCTGGATTTTTTCTTTTGCCGTCTATTTTATTCGGTGTAAAATATTATCCGTTTCGTGCATTGCCGTTTCCTTCTCGTGTGAACTTTTGCAAAATCATTTCACACGAAATTTCACACGGGCTTTTTGATGGATTCATAGGTGCGATATGCTCACCGATGCTTATTTACCGCACAAAAATGTCCCCCAAAAAACAAGCCCGCCGCAAGAAAACAGCCGCCCGTTTCGTTTATATGGTTGACAAGGTCAATCGCGAGGGAAAGAGAGGGATTTTGATGGAAATGAAACGCGCAGGGTTGTTTGCGGCCGTTCTTTGTGCGGTCAGCCTGATCGCGGCCGCTCCGGTTTCGGCCAATAGCTGGGGGCTGAAAGGCGCGCTCTATCGGGCGGTTGCTTCCACGCGCACGTGGGATGATTACTCGGTCGTCGGGGGACAGGGCGAGAATTTTGCCCTCATGGGCGCGCGATACCACAACGCGCTCTTTTATGCGGAGGATCACGCGCATTTGCAGGTGTATCACACCGCGGTGTGGCAGCCGGAGGATCATGTCAGGCAGTCGATTCAGCAGACGGATGACGGGCTGATTCTCAGCGCCGGATCGGAGCGCTACACCTTCCGCCGAGAGGAGGGGCGTTACGCGCTCGTCGAGGCGAAGCTGGACGGCGCAACGGTTTTTACGGAGCGGAGCGAGGAATACGACGGCTTGGACGTCTATTGGTTTTCTGACGGAAACCGCCGGGTGTTCTATCGCGCAACGCCGCTGTGGCTGGAGGATTTCAACATCCGGCTTTTCCCGCGAACCGTTGACGATGTGCTGGCCGTCAATCACATGCGCGCCGCCCTCGAAAGCGGGATGAACTGTTTGGAATATCGCGATTCGTGGCGACGGGAGAGCCATGTCGGCGAAAAGACCGCGCCGGTTTACAGCGCGCCCTTCGGCGAATCCGCGTGGCGCGCGGCAAAAGGGAAGGCGGCCGTCGGCCTGAAGGGCGAGTTTTTTACGCTGCGCGGGTATACAAACGGGGACGGGGAAGCGTGGACATGCGTGATGTACGACGTCAGCGAGCGCACAAGCCGCATCGGCTGGGTCAAGAACACGCTGCTGGGCGACGCGGCGCGGGGCGAACCGCTTGATGAAACATGGATCAGGATGCTGAATGTGGACGTTCGGGCGGCACGCGATACCTTCCTGACGGATGACCCGTTTGTTTCCCAATTCGCGCAGCTCAGCGTCCCCAAAGGAACGACCTTTCAGTGCATGGGGATGCTGGGCGACGATTGGGCGTATGTGTCCGCGGAGGTTTCGGCAAAGAATACGTTCACGGACGGCGGAGCGATCGTCTGGGGTTTTGTGCCCCTGCGCGATCTGACCTTGATGGAGGATGAAATCCAATACGACGTGATGCAGCGGCTGGAAGGCGCGTGGTATATGACCGCCGGGGGCAACATGGCGGAAGATGTGCTCATCCTTCACGCAGACGGAACCTATGAGAGCGGATATACCGTCTATCGGGAGGATGGCGGCGAGGAGGGCGTTGCGCTGACCTATACCGGCACATGGTACGTCACACGCTACAACGACTTCCAGAATAAATACTGGTATCCGGCGGAATATGAGATCACGCTGCTTTTGGATAACGGGCGCGCCAATGTGAAGGCGTTGTCGCTGCATGAAAACGGGTTCAGTCTGATGAACGCGGAGGGCGGCGGCGGATATGAGCGCGCGACCGGCGGCGTTTACAGCGGCGCTTCGTCGGAAAGCTGATCGGCCTCGAACAAAAAGCCGCACCGCGTCTGCGGCTTCATCGCGTCGAAATAGGCCTGCTCCAGCGGAATCCAGCGCTCAAAAAAGCGCCGCGCCATTGCCTCGCCGTTGCGCGCCAAAATCCGCCGACGCTGCAATTCGGGCGAGAGGGTCAGGCAGACGGAGAGATCGTACATCGGCGCAAGAGCGGGATGCAGGCTGTAGCTGCCTTCGACGACGGCGAGCGGCGACGGCGCGACGGCCACGGGCGGCAGGAGCGTCAGGCTGTGGCAGTCAAAGCGGCGGAAGGAGACCGGCTGACCCTGCCGAAGCGGCGCGAGCACCTCTTCAAGCAGGCGCTCCCTGTCCAAATTGCCGCCCGGCTCGGCAAAGCGCGCGGGCGTGCGCTGTTCGGGGCGCAGAAAAAAGTCGTCCGCGTGGAACACGGGGCAGTCGTACAGGCGCGCCAGCAGGGCGGCGAGCGTCGTTTTGCCGCTTCCGCAGGGGCCGTCGATGGCCAGCACGGTGCGCTTTCCCTGCGCCAGACGCGCGTCTATTTCCGGCAGGAGCGGCAGAAGCGGCGCATACGCCGCCTTCACCAGCCGATACGCGGGCGCGTAGGCCTGCCGGAACGCCTCGGAATGATGGCAGGGCGGAAAGCCCGCCGCGCGCCATGCGGAAATCGCCCGCTCGGCTTCATCCGCGTCAAAGGGAAGCTCGCCCTGACGGATCATCTCCGTCAGCACGGCGAGCTTTTTTTCAAATTCGGCCTGCGCGCCGTCCCGATGCTCGGCGGAGAGGGCGAACAGGCGCGCCAGCGTTCGGGCGCTCAATCCCTTTTTCAGCATATCCAGATGAACGCGGACATACGGTCCGTCCAGCGGCTCGACGCTCTTACGGCCGCAGGGGCGCGCGCCCTCGGCCTCGGCGGCAATATACGCTTCGGCGGCGGAGGGATCGGCGACCAGATGCTCGCAGCCGAACGCGCTCTGATACAGCGCCTTGAACAGGTCGGTCAGCGTCAGCGCGGGATAGGCGGCTGTATGGGCGAGCAGAAACGCACGGGTATCGGACATAAGAGCGCCTCCGTTTAATTGAGAATCAATCGAGCCTTCTGCATGGCCATCACCAGCACGGGGATGAGGACGATGTGCAGCAGGATGCCGGGCAGAGCCGTCGTGACCGCGCCCGCCAGAAAGAGCGCCGGGGTGAACGCGCTATGCTCAAGCCCCGCCAGCAGATAGCGCGCCGCGCCCCAGACCAGCCGGCCGGCGACCATCGCGGCGATCAGCGCGACGTAGATGCAGCCCGTCCTTTTGGGCAGGACGCGGTAAAGCAGCCCGGCTACCGCGCCGTAGGCCGCCAGCTCGAACGCCATGGCGACCGCCGCGGGGAACATCGTCGGCATGCCGAAGAGCGCGGAGCGCAGCAGCGGGGCGATAAAGCCGACCGCCAGCCCCCACGGCCAGCCGCAGACGAAGCCGCACAGCAGCGCCGGGATATGCATCGGGCAGAGCATGGAGCCGATCTGCGGAATCTGCCCGGTCAGGAAGGGCAGAACCAGCGCAATCGCCAGATACAGCGCGGAATAGGTGAGCCTGAGCACGCGCGCGGACGTGTCTTTAGAATGAGTACGCATAACATTCCTTTCAAATGGCGGGATAAAACCAGGGGCCGCCGGTCTGCGCGCCCGCCTCGTCGGCAAGCTGGCCGACGGCCTGCGCGGCGTCGATATCGGCAAACAGGTCGGGATACATCGCCTTGGCCAGACAGAGAGCCGCGGCCGTTTGGAGCTGCGGCGCGTCCGTCATCGACTCGCACAGCAGCAGCGCGCGGCCGTTTTTCGCGGCGGCCGTTTCGCGAAGCCCGTCGCGGGCGAGCAGCTCGCCGAGCGTATCGCCGTTCAGCGCGGAGGCGGCGACGAATTTCACGATGAAATCCGGATTTTTGCGCTGCACCCAGCCGCCGTCCACGGCGAGGTCGTTTTCCATCCGCTTTCCGGCCACATCGTAGCCCCCGGCGGAAAGCACCAGCGCGTGTTCGGCCGACGCCTTGTAAACGGTGACGAAGGCGGTTTGGGTTTCGATGTAGACGTTCTGCTTTTTACATTCAAACAGCGTCCGCAGGCGGCTTTGCAGCAGCGCGGAGTAGTAGCGCTGCGCCGTTTCGGCGACGGGCGCGCTTTCCGATACGCCAAGGCGCTCCGCCTCCTCGGCGGGGAGCGTCTTGACGGCGGCCAATTCGGCGGCGTTGTCAAGCTGCAAGGCGCGGCTGTCCGCGTCCTTCTGCGTCAGGGGCAGGCCGCCGCCCTCGCCTTCGCCGCTGACGGCGCGGTTTTGGTTTTCCAAAAGCTCGGCGCGCGCGGCTTCGTCGTATTCCGCGCGGTCGGCCAGCGGGTTTTCAACCGTTTCGCCGCCGTTTTCGCTCAGGGCTTCGGGCTCACCGTCGGCGGTCGTGCCGCTGTCGGAGGACGCGGCGGGGGGCTGCGCGCCCGCGGCGCGCGGCGCGGCGCTCGTTCGGCTGCGACAGCCGGAAGCGGTCGTCAGCAGAAGGAGAAGCGCCGCGAGAAAGAAGATTTTTTTCATCGTCATTCAGCGCAAAAGATATCGGTATCGGAGTTTGAGCTGCATGAGCGCGCTCTGCTCATCATAGAGGAGGCGCTCCGTTTCGTCAAGGAGGATTTTCACTCCATCCCGCTCGGCCTGCGTGATCGGCGCGTCGCTGTACGCGGCCTTGAGAAACGTATCGGCGCAGGCGCGATAGGCGGCGGCGTAATCGTCCGGCATATCCGCCGCTTCCGGCAGGCGCGAAAACGGAAGCCCCGCCGGTACGGGGAAATAGGCCGCCCAATAGCGCGCGACGTGGCGGAACATGGCGCAGACCGCCCGGCGGCTGTCCGCGTCGTCAAACGCCTCGCGAAGCGCCCGCGCCTGTCCGGCACGCCTGCCCAGCAGCATGAACGGCGCGAACGGCAGCGCCAGCAGCAGCACGACCAGCGCCAGCATCAGCGCGGTTTTCAGCGCGTCGAACCACGGGGGATCGGAAATCTGTTCCTCGGCGCGGGTGACGAGGCGGTAATCCCGCTCGGAGACCGCGCTGCCGCCGCCGGTGGAAAGGCTCAGGTGGTTTTCGCGGCGGGTCTGCGTCGCCTCGGGCGGAACGGCCGCGTCCGCCTGCTCGGAAAGCGAAGCGCCGCTGAGAAAGTCGCGCGCCCGTTCGGACGCGGCTTCCGTCGCGGCGTGTACGCCGGGAAAGGCGAGGCAGACGACGAGCGCGACCGCCAGCGCGCACGCGCCGAGCGTCAGCCGCTGAACGGCGGAGCGGGACGGGACGAGCTTCAGCCCCAGCGCAAAGAGCAGCAGGAGCTGGGCGGTGGCCGGGAGACTCAGCCCGAAATACGCCTGCCCCAGCGCCAGCGTGACGAGCGCCAGCAGCGCGGGCAGGCGGCTTTGGCTCAGCGCGACGGCGGCGGAAAGAAACGCCAGCGCCCCGCCGAGCAGCGCGCAGGCGGGCAGGCGGCTTGCGCCCGCCGCGACGGGCAGACGGTCATAGATGTATGCGTTGGCGGATTCGCTGAGCGAAAACAGATCGTTTATCAGCAGCTTTGCGCCCTCGCGCGCGGGCGCAAGCGCCAGCGTGAGCAGCGCGAGCAGGAGCGCCGCGAGCAGCGCGAGGGTGGATTTGGTCGGCCGCATGGCAGCTCCTTTCTGCTTTTTACAGGGTTAAAAACGGCGCGCGCGCGCCGAAGAACGCGACGGGGATATCGCCGACGAGCGCCTGCGCGCCCTCCGGCAGAACCAGCGTCACGCGGGCGAAGGGATCGGATACGTCGATGGCCGCGCACGGGGAAAAGACGGCGATCCGCGCAAAGGCGGGGGATGTGTCGTCTGGCGCCGGCGGCGGCGAAAGGAGCATGCGCTGCGCCCGCGCCCAATCCTCGCGCGAGGATACGGCCAGCGGCGCGCGCCGCCAAAAGGCGACGTGGTGCGCAATGCCCTGCGCCAAAAGGGATCGGGACGCGGAGAGCAGGCCGCAGAGCGACGCTTCCAGCGCGTCGGGGTCGGGGGCTTCATCCGGGAAGACGGCCAGCGCGAGCAGAACGTCGCCCGTCAGCGGCGCGCCCGCCTCGCGCAGCATCGTCTTCCCCATTTTGGCCGACAGCTTCCAGTGGATCTGGCGAACGGGGTCGCCCGGATGATAGGGACGGACGGCCTGCGTCTCGGTGAAATCGCCGCCGCGCCGAACGGAGGAAAGGCGGCTGTCCTCGCGCGTCTGCGGGGCGGCGCAATCGAGCGTCACCTGCGCGGGGAAGACCGTCGGCCAAACCGGCACGGTCTGCGGCGCGCCTGATGAAACCGGGAAGCGGCAAAGGCCGAAGAGATCCCGAATTTCGGCGTTTTCCGCCGTGACGGTCAACAGGCCGCAGTGCGAAACGGACAGGGAAACGGCTTCCCCCACGACGGCGGCGGCGCGCGCTTCCTCCCGCGTGAAGGCGTTTTGCAGGCGCAGCTCGGCGCGCCCCTCGCACAGAAGGAGCGGCGGCGCGCACAGGCGGCAGACGAGCGGCGCGCCCTTTTCGCCGTGCCGGGGCACATCGAGCGAAAGCGCCGCCTTTCGGCTGCACCGGTAGGCGCAGAGAACGGAAAGCAGCGGCACGAGCGCCGACACGGCCAGCGCCGCGCGGGTGCCGCTGTTGTTTTCAAAGAAATACAGCGCGGCGACGGCGGCCAGCTCGATCAGGCAGAACAGGCGGTTCGTTTTCATAAGGCCGCGCGATCCGGATTGGGCACGTCGGCCAGCAGCTCGCGCACCACGTCGCCCGCGCTTACGCCCGCCAGACGCGCCTTGGCGGAGACGATCAGGCGGTGCGCGCAGACCGGCTCAAACACGGCCTGCACATCCTCGCTGACGGCGAAGGCGCGCCCGAGCAGATACGCCCGCGCTTTGGCCATCCGGCAAAGGAGCAGCGCGCCGCGCGGGCTGACGCCGACCTCGACATTCGGGTGCTCGCGGGAGGCCATCGTCAGCCTGGTGATGTAATCGAGCAGCGCGTCGCCGGTCTGCACGGCGCGCACATCGGCCTGCATCGCCAGCAGTTCTTCGCGCGTGAGCACCTGCTCGACCGCGTCCAGCGGGTTTTCCGAAAGGCGATCCCGGAGCAGCGCCATCTGCGCGTCGTGATCGGGGTAGCCGACGGACAGGCGCACCATGAAGCGATCTACCTGCGCGTAGGGGAGGAACTGCGTGCCCGCCGTGCCGACGTTGTTCTGCGTCGCGATGACGACAAAGGGCTTTTCCAGCGGATATGTCCGCCCGTCCACGGTGATCTGCCGCTCCTCCATCGCCTCCAGCAGCGCGGACTGCGTTTTGCTGGAGGTGCGGTTGATTTCGTCGCCCAGAAGCAGGTTGGCGTGCGTCGCCGCGCCCTCGTGATAGACGAATTGACCGCTCTGCGGCTCATACACCGAAAAGCCGACGATATCCGACGGCATCACGTCCGGCGTGAACTGCACGCGGCGGTAACGCAGGTCGACGGCGCGGGAGAGCGCCACGGCCAGCGTGGTTTTGCCCACGCCGGGCATGTCGTCCAGCAGGATGTGCCCTTCGGCCAGCAGCGCGGCGAGGATATGCTCGATGACCCTGCGCTTGCCGCGCACGGCCTTTTCCATTTCGAAAACGACGGTTTCAAGCTGTGAATTCATGGATGTTCCCTTTCTGAAAATCGAGTGCAGAGTGTTGCAAGTCCCCCCGGACGGAAGGACTTGCAAGGATCTGCATTCGGTTTTGAACGTGCCGCTTAAAGCTCAAAGCAAGTCCGATGCGCGGGCGGCTTACAGAATCGTCAGCCGTCCCTGCGGCGCGGCGTAGGCCTCGCCGACCTGATGGTTCAGCTCGGCGGCGATGAACCGGAAGACCACGTCGCGCACGACGGCGGTGGTGACGGCGCTCTGCTCGTTGGCTTCCGCCGCGGCCTTGAGGACGTAGGAGGAATCCATGCCGTTGAAGTTGGCGTTGCTGGTGACGACGGCGTAGGTCGCCTCCGCGTCAAACGGCTGGCCGTTCACGTCGTCGATGCGCACGCGGGAGACGGAACCGGCGGTGAACCAGTGGTCGCCGTAGGCTTCCAGCGCGTCGTAGGCCTTCGTCGTATCGACGGTATAGGTCAGGCCGGAAACCTGCATCAGCGAAGCGCAGGCGTCCGCGGTTTCCGCCGTGTAGGGAAGCCCCTGAGACGCGGCTTCCAGCGTCTCCAGAAGCTGCGCGCCGGTCATGTAGACGACGGCGACCTTGTTCGGGAAGGGCAGCACCTCGGCCAGCGCTTCCGCGCCGAACGTGCCTTCCGCGATATCCGCGCGGAGGTTGCCGCCGTTCCACAGCGCGACGACGTGATCCGCGTCCACGGCGATGCGGTCGTTTCCGGCCTTCACGTCGTCCTCGTCAAAGGCCGCGTTGATTTCGCCGGAAACGGCGAACCAGCGCAGTGCGTCCGCCCACAGGTCGCCGAGGTTGGTTTCGCCCTGACGCGCCGCGTTGTCCGCGCCGACGAGCGTGACGGCGGCATACGCTTCGAGGGAATCGTCCAGCTCGATCACATTGCCGTGCGCGTCGGTGAAGGTGGCGGCGCAGGCGGCGGAGGAAATCAGGCACAGCGCCAGCAGCAGCGCAAAGATCTTGGAAAGTTTCATCGTTTGAACTCCTTTGATTGTTTTCGGCTTTCCAGACAAAAAAGGCGCGGAACGCCCCTTTTTCAAAAGGGCATGCCAACGCCTTCGTGATCGTCGTTTCTTTTTTCAAAAAATGGAAAAACCGTTGAAGCCGACTTCTGTCCGCCGCGTTTCACTTCTGTGGAACAAAAAATATTATGGCATAGACGGGGAAAATTGTCAAGCGTCGGCAGGCGGCGCGAAGGGCGCGGATTTGGTGTAACCGAATTGACGCGGGCGCGCAAAACGGTTATAATAAGGCCACAAATGAATAGCCGGTGTATCTGCGCAAAATGCGCGGCGCGCAAGCGCCATAGGAATCGGATGCGATTTCCGAGCTATCCCAGTAACCGTGAAGCCGACGAACACGTGATAAGCCACTGCGAAAGCGGGAAGGCGCGCCAGTAGGACGAAGCCAAGCCGGGAGACTTGTTTACACCGTGAATCATCATTCCCCTGGGGGTGGGATATGCTATCCGACCGAAAAAAACGGTCTGCTTAGTGTCCCTCAGGGAGGGACTTTTTGTTTCTCCCGCGATTCATTTGCAATTTATTTCAGGAGGGGCTTTGATATGTCCAAGAAGCTTTTTGCCCTGCTTTTCGTGATGCTGATGCTCTGCGGCGCGGCGCTGGCCGACGGAATCACCGTGACGGATATGCATGGCCGCGAAATCGCGCTCGATCAGCCCGCGACGCGCATCGTCGCGCTCACCCCGTCCGACTGCGAAATCCTCTGCGCCATCGGCTGCGAGGATGCGCTCGTCGGCCGCGGCAAATACTGCGATTATCCGGAATCCATTTCGGCTCTGCCGGTCGTGCAATCCGGCGCGGAGACCAACATCGAGGAGATTCTGGCGCTTGATCCGCAGGTCGTGCTGATGAGCGACATGTCCCAGACGGAGGAGCAGGCCAAGCTGCTCGAACAGAACGGCGTGCAGGTGGTCATCAGCGACGCGAACGACATCGCGGGCGTGTACACCGCCATCCGCATGATCGGCGCGCTGATGGCGAAGGACGACGCGGCCGAGGCGCTCATCAGCGATATGCAGGCGACCTTTGACGAAATCGCCGCCAAGAGCGAAAAGAGCGGCAAGACCATCTATTTCGAGGTTTCCCCGCTCCAGTGGGGGCTGTGGACGGCCGGAAGCGGCACGTTCATGGACGAGCTGGCGACGATGTGCGGCGTGACCAATGCGTTTGCGGATATTTCCGGCTGGCAGTCCGTCAGCGAGGAGCAGGTCATCGAGCGCAGCCCGGATTACATCGTCTCCATCGCGGGCATGGGCGATACCGCCGTGGAGGAGATCATGGGCCGCGACGGCTGGGGCGATATCGGCGCGGTGAAGAACGGCCGGGTCTATAACGCCGATTCCAACGCGATTTCCCGCCCGGGGCCGCGCCTGAAGGATGCGGCGATCGAGCTGTATCACTTCCTGAACGACGATGAGGCTGAAGAAGCCCCCGCCGCCTGACCCAATAATAACGCAGAGGGCTGTCAAGCTAACAACACCGATATTTCAGGAATAAACTAAGTATTTTTGCCCGAAGGTTTCCAAAGGGCGATGCGCCAAACGGGCGCCGTAAACGCTCGGAAAGCCCTTTGGTGGGGCGATGGGGCAAAGCCCCATATTCCCAAATGCTTAGATACTGTTTCTTGAAATGTTCGTTTTAAGCTTGACAGCCTTTGTTTATGGAGGGCTTCATGGCCGATCATTTTTCCCTGCGCACCTACGCGCTTTTCATCCTCGCGCTGCTGGCGGCCATGCTGCTGTGCGTCTGCGTCGGCAGCGTATCCGTCGCGCCGAAGGACACCCTGACGGCGATTTTCTGCGCGCTGCTGGGGAAGCCCGCGCCCGCGGGCGTCGCGAAAAACATCATCGTCAACGTGCGCCTGCCCCGCGTGATGAACGTCGCGCTGGTCGGCGCGTCGCTGTCCCTGTGCGGCGCGGCGATGCAGGGGCTTCTGCGCAACCCGCTGGCGGACGGCTCGACGCTGGGCGTATCCGCCGGCGCGTCGCTCGGCGCGGTGATCGCGCTGGCGCTGGGCGTCACCATTCCCGGCTCGGATTACGGCGGAACGATGCTCATGGCGATGGCGTTCGCGTTCTTGTCGCTGACGCTGATTCTCTCGCTGGCCTACGCGCTGGATCATTCGCTGGCCACGAACAGCATCATCCTTATCGGCGTGATTTTTTCGATGTTCGTTTCCAGCGTCATCAACCTGATCCTGTCCTTCGTCAACGATCAGGTGCGCTCCATCGCCTTCTGGACGATGGGCTCGCTCTCCGGCACGGGCTATCCGCATACGCGGATTCTGTCGCTGGCGCTGCTGCTCTGCGGCGGCGTGATCGTCCGCCATGCCCGCGAGCTGAACGCGTTCGCCATCGGGGAGGATAACGCGCGGCACGTCGGCGTGAACGTCCGGCGGGTGAAGCTGGCGGTGCTGGTCACGGTGTCCGTGCTCATCGGCGTGTGCGTGTCGGTCAGCGGCAGCATCGGGTTTGTCGGGCTGGTCGTGCCGCACGCGGCGCGGATGATCGCCGGACCGAACCACAGGCGGCTGCTCCCCGCTTCGATGTTCGCGGGGGCGATTTTTCTGCTGCTGGCGGATTTGATCGCGCGGACGCTGCTCAGCCCGGTGGAGCTTTCCATCGGCGTGGTGACGTCGCTGGTCGGCGCGGTCGCGTTCGTCGTCATCTTCTATCGGGCGCGGAAGGCGGGGTGAGGGCGATGCTCAGGGCGGAAAACGTCACGGTGCGCTACGGCGCGCAGACGGTGGTGAACGGCCTTTCCTTCGAGCTTCGGGCGGGGCAGTGGCTGATGCTCGTCGGGCCGAACGGCGCGGGCAAATCCACGCTGATCGAGGCGATTGCGCAGGGCGTGTCCTATACGGGGCGGATATCGCTGGAGGGGCGGGATATCCGAACCCTCAAGGGGGCGGAGCGGGCGCGCAGCGTCGGTTTCCTCGCGCAGAAGAATGCGGTCAGCTACGCCTATTCGGTGGAGGAGGTCGTTTCGCTGGGGCGCTATGCGCATGCGTCGGGCTTCCTGTCCGCGCGCGACGACGAGGGGGAAGCGTGCGTCGAGCGCGCGCTGGAATGGACCGGCCTGACGGCGCTGCGGCGCGCAAGCGTGCTGACGCTCTCCGGCGGCGAGCTGCAGCGTACGTTTCTGGCGCAGGTGTTCGCGCAGAACCCCAAGCTGCTCATCCTCGACGAACCGGCGAATCATCTGGATTTGATCTATCAAAAGCACATCTTTTCGCTGATCGAGGCGTGGCTGAAGCAGCCGGGGCGCGCGGTGATCTCCGTCGTGCACGATTTGAGCCTCGCCAAAAAATACGGCACGCACGCCGTGCTGATGGATCGCGGGCGGTGCGCGGCGCAGGGGAAAACCGACGAGGTGATGACGCACGAACGGCTGGAAGCGGTTTACGGCATGGACGTATACGGCTGGATGCGCGACCTGCTGGGGCAGTGGGCATAAAAGACGAATAAAAATCGGAGGGGACACGCTATGAAATTCCTTCACCTGTCGGATCTGCATCTGGGCAAGCAGATGAACGACGTTTCCCTTTTGGCGGATCAGGAGGCGGTGCTGCTGGGGCAGGTCGTCCCCATCGCGCGGCGGGAAAACGTGGACGCGGTGCTGATCGCGGGGGACGTTTACCAGCGCGCGACGCCGCAGGCCGAGGCCGTGGCGCTGTTTGACCGCTTTGTTTCCGAGCTGGCGGCGATGGGCAGGCGGGTCTTTATCATCAGCGGCAACCACGATTCGGCGCAGCGGATCTCGTATTTTTCCGCGCTGGTGAGATCCGCCGGCGTATACGTGACGGAGGCGTTCGAGGGGCGCATGCAGAGCGTGACGCTCAGCGACGAATACGGCGAGCTGACGGTCTGGATGCTGCCGTTTCTGCGCCCCCAGCAGGTCAAGCGCTTCCTGCCGGAGGAGAAGATCGTCACCTATCAGGACGCGATGCAGGCCGTTCTTCGCCAAACGCCCATCGACGGAAAGAAGCGGAATATCCTGCTGTGCCATCAGTTCATCACGGGCGCGGTGAAATCCGATTCCGAGGAGCATACCGTCGGCGGGCTGGATCAGATCGACGCGGCGGTGTTCGACGCCTTTGATTACGTCGCGCTGGGGCATATCCACAGGCCGCAGCGGGTGCGGCGGGAGACGCTGCGCTACGCCGGTTCGCCGCTGAAATACTCCTTTTCGGAGGCGGATTACGGCAAGAGCGTGCCGGTGGTCGATGTGCGGGAAAAGGGCTGTATCGACGTTCATACCGTGCCGCTGTCGCCCATGCGCGACGTTCGCCGGGTGGAGGGCATGATGGATGAGCTGATGCGCATGCCGTATTCGGAGGATTACGTCTGGGTGACGGTGCACGACGAATGTGTGCCGCCGGACGCGCGGGTGACGCTCAGCGGCGTGTTTCCCAATATTATGAAGTTTTCCATCGTCAATTCCAAAACCAAGACGGATTTGGACGTGACGGCGGCGCAGCGCATGGAGAGCAAATCCGTCGTCGAGCTGTTCGCCGATTTTTACCGCCTGCAAAACAACGATCAGCCGCCGAGCGCGGCGCACATGAAGGAAATCGAAAAGACGCTCAGGGAATTGGAGGAAAGGCCATGAAACCGATTCAGCTCGTTCTTTCGGCGTTCGGCCCGTATGTGGAGCGAACGGTCATTGATTTTTCCGCGCTGGGCGAGGAAGGGCTTTTCTTAATCGCGGGCGACACCGGCGCGGGCAAGACGACGATCTTCGACGCGATCAGCTTTGCGCTCTACGGCGAGGCCTCCGGCGGCAAGGAGAAGCGAAAAAGCAAATCCTTCCATTCGGATTACGTCTCCGATCAGACGGAAACCTACGTCGAGCTGACGTTCCGGCACCGCGGGGAGACGTGGTGGATTCGGCGCAACCTCGAATACCAGCGCCCGTCGAAGAAGAAAAAGGACGGGATGGAGACGACCACCCGGCAGGCGGCCGACGCGCAGATGCGCAACGAGGACACCGGCGAAGAGATTCTGCGCATGGATGACGTCAACCGCCGCGTGCGCGAGCTGCTGGGGCTGACGCAGGATCAGTTTACGCAGACGGTGATGATCGCGCAGGGCGATTTTTTGAAGATTCTCACCGCGTCCTCCGACGATCGTAAGAAGCTCTTTCGGGATTTGTTTCACACCAACCTCTACGTCGATCTGCAAAACCGCCTGCAGGAGAAAAACCGCGCCTGCGCCGACGAACAAAAGGCGCTCGAACAGGTCATTTTGAGCGCGGAAGGGAAGATCGACCCGGAAGCGGAATTTGCCGAGCGGGAGATTTTGCTGAGCTACTGCGGCCAAATTCAGCATACCGACGCGCTCTGCGCGCTGCTGGCGCGGCTGATTGAGCAGGAAAAAGCCGCGCAGGAGCAGGCCAGGGCGCAGAAAAAGGAAGCTGCCGACCAGATCGGCGCGCTGATTGCCGCCGTGACCGAGGGCGAGCGCGTCAACCGGGATTTTGCGGATTGGGAAAGCAAAAAGGCGCGTCTGGCGGCGCTGACGGCCGGGCAGGGCGAGATCGACGCGCAGCGGGCGGCGCTGGCGGCCGCGCGCAGGGCGCAGCAGCTTGAAACCGACGAGGCGCTGATGCGGCGCACCCGGCGGGATATGGACGCACAGCGGGCGGCGCTGTCCGATGCGCAGGCGGCGCTTGAACAGGCGAAAAAGGCGCTGCCCGAGGCCGAAACGCGCATGAAGGAAGCGGAGAGCCGCGGCGGGGAGATTCACGCGCTGCTGGCGCAGGCGAAGCAGATGGAGGATTGCCTGCCCGTGCTGGGCGAGGTCGAGCGGCTGAAAGCGGCGCTGGACACGCAGAAGCGGGAGCTGCAAAGGCTGACGGAGGACAGTAGCCGGGCGCAGGCCGCCTACACCGCCGCGCAGAACAGCTATTACCTCAGCCAAGCCGGGCTTTTGGCGCGTGAATTGAAGGCTGGGCAGCCCTGCCCCGTGTGCGGCTCGACCGCGCACCCCTGCCCGGCGCAGATCACCCCGGAGACCGTCACCCGGCAGGCGCTGGAGCAGGCCGCAAAGCGCCGCGAGACCGCCGAAAAGGCGCAAAGCGACGCGGCAACGCGGCTGGCGGCAAACCAAGCCGCGCTGGATGAGCGGGAAGACCGCCTGCGGGCGCTGAAAATCGGGGCGGACGAGACGCGGCAGCGGCTGGCGGCGCGCATCGACGCGGCGCATCAGGCGGCGGCAGACCGCCAGCGGGAGATCGATGCGGCGCGGAGCGCGTATCAGGCGCTGGATAAGCGGAAAACCGCAGCGCAGAGCGCCGTCGATGCGGCGCAAAAGCAGCTCGCGGCGCTTGAGAAAGACCTGCGGACGCAGACGGAAGCGTTTGAACAGAAGCGGGCGGCGCACGGCTTTGAGGATGAAGCGAGCTATCGGCTTGCCAAACGGACGAACGCGGACATCGAGCGGCTGGATCGGGAAATCCGGAATTATGACGAGCAGAAGCGCACACTCGCCGCGCAGACCCACGAGCTGGAGGACAAGCTGAGCGGCAGACAGAGGACGGATTTGGCCGCGCTGCAAAACCGGCGGGCGGCGGCGCTTGACCGGCAGGCAAAGGCGGAAAACGCGGAAAAGGCCATGGTGCGCAAGCTGACGCTGCATGAATCGGCAGAGCGGGAAATCCGGCAGGCGAACGCGGCGATTCAGAAAAAGCGCGGAAAGTGGCAGATCATTCAGGAGCTGTATACCTGCTGCGCGGGCATCGCGGCGGGCAACCCGCGCGCCAAGCTGACGTTCGAGGCCTACGTGCAGCAGTATTATTTCCGCTTTGTCGTCGCGGCGGCGAATAAGCGGCTGACGCGGCTGACGGACGGCATGTTCACCCTGCGCGTCATGCGGGAGGCGGCCAATCGCGTCAGTCAGAGCGGCCTCGATCTGGAGGTGCTGGACAGGAGCACCGGGCAGGCGCGCGACGTGTCCACGCTTTCCGGCGGCGAATCGTTTCTGGCCAGCCTTGCGCTGGCGCTGGGGCTTTCGGACGCGGTGCAGAGCCAGAGCGGACAGATTCGCATGGACGCGATGTTCATCGACGAGGGCTTCGGCTCGCTGGATGAAAACGCGCTGCGCAGTTCCATCGACGTGCTGCTGGAGCTGGCGGACGGCAAGCGGCTGATCGGCATCATCTCCCATGTGCAGGAGCTGGAGGAGCGGATTGATAAGCAGATTGTCGTGACCAAAACGCCGAACGGCTCGACGGTCAGGATGAACGTCTGAAAAAATTTGAAAAAAAGCCGCTCAAATCGCGCGCACATACGTCTATATATTTGACAGGAGGTGAGCGGCTGATGGAAAGCACAAACGAAAACGAAGCGACAGAAATACTGAATCGGCTGGTGGAACAATATCAAACCCCATTGCGGCGCATGTGCTTTATCATGCTGCGCGACGAAGAACTGGCGAAAGACGCCGTTCAAGATACCTTTCTCAAGGTATACAAAAATATCGACGTATTCAGAGGCGAATGCAGCGAAAAGACATGGCTGATGCAAATTGCGGTCAATACCTGCCGCGATGTGAAGCGCTCGGCGTGGTTTCGCCATTTAGACAGGCGGATTACGTTGGAGGATTTGCCGGAGCCGTCGGTGCAGCCCGCTGAAAGCGCCGTCGAGCTGACAATGGAAATCATGCGGCTTCCGCGAAAATTCAGGGAAATCATCCTTCTCTACTTCTATCAACAGATGACCACGCGGGAAATTGCGGAAATTTTGCGTATTCCGCAATCCACGGTGGCGACGCGGCTCAAAAAGGCGCGGGAGAAACTGAGGGTTTCGTTGGAAGGAGGGGAGCGGGGATGAAGCGACAAACAAGGAGCGAGCAGATTCAAAACGCGATTGATACGACGCTTTCCGGCCTGAAAGACGATCCGCGGCTCGCACAGCGGGTGATCCGCGCGGCGAGACAGATGGAAACGCCGAAGAGAAAACGCTTTTATGGAATGGTTCTTGCGGCGCTGCTGCTTCTTTTGGCAGCGACGGCCGTTGCGGCGGCGTATCTGTCCGCGCAGCAATTCGTGCAGCAGGAGGTTTTGCCGCTGGCGCAGGAAAACGATGCGGACGGATATGAAGAAAAATTCAGCAATCAGGAGCTTGCGGAAATTGTTCGGTTGGCGCGGGAAAACGGCATTGCGCTGTCCGACGAGATGATGGCCGCGTTTGAAAACGGCTATGGCTATTATGAGCAATCGGCCATCATGGAGATTGTCAGCACAGCCTTGGGCAAAAAATATTATTCGTGGTCGATTGAAGAGAAATACTGGTTTGGAGAAGTGATGGTTCTGCTGGGATTCCGAACGGATAATCCCTGCCGCCTTCCCTCCGGCGACGATGCTTCGCAGCAAGACTGCCTGAGCGTTATTCAGCGTGACATTTTGGAGACTTACGGGGACGATATAACCGATTCCTCGATATGGGAGCAGAGCGTTTCTTTTGAGACGCTATCGGAAGATAACGCGACGCAGAGCCAGCCGCATTGGTATTTTCAGTTTGATTCCCTTGATCTTCGGCATAACAGCTACAGTGTGGAGCTGACGGCACAGGGGCAGATCGTCGCGGTGGAGCCGCTTCTTGCGCCGTCGGATGACAGCACCGGCAACGAGATTGTCGATCAATTTCAACAGGTTTACGGCTTTTACGGCGATTGGACGGTGGAAACATGGGCGACGCTCGGCCAGATGCTGAAAGGCAGAGAGCCGGGCGGGATGCGCGCGTGGTTCTTTGCCTGCGCGGAATACATTCTTCCGCCGGAAAACAGCATTACGCAGGCCGAGGCAGAGCGACTGGCCTTTGAAGCGGTCGGGGATGCGTATACAAAGATTGACGGTATGGTTTGCTGCATGGATCGCGGAACGCCCATTTGGAAAATGGAGCTTAAAACGCTGTATCCTCAAGATATTGGCAGCGGAGAATACAGCCACATCTGGCTGGTTGAAATGGATTGCGCGTCCGGAGAAATCAACGACATTCAGGAATACAGTGTAGGGGGCGAAATCAGCCCGTTTATCCAATGGGTTCCCCGTTCAGTCATCGAAAATCCCCCGCCCATGCCGGAAAACGGATAAGCCCAAAACAAAAAGAAGGGATGATCGCTATGCGGGATCATCCCTTCTTTGATGGGTGAAAACAATATGCGGTTTGCCGATGCGGGCGGCCTTATACTAATTCTTGTTAAAATGGCTTAATCCGCGCA
>OLNU01000229.1_pt1 | contig 56940 bp, 48 predicted proteins | sample 1672241 | NCBI WGS metagenome assembly OLNU01 (sample SAMEA3136663, study PRJEB25190) | human gut metagenome | biome: human gut; feature: human-associated habitat; material: faeces | place: Austria | collected 2013 | reverse complement strand
TCAGGACAGATTTGATATCCGTATCCAACAGGCTGTCATAAAACGGACAGATCGCAACCCCCGGATATCCAAATACCATTTCTACGCCTTCATTTTCAAGGCATTTTACCATTGCCTGAGCACCATTCATGCTGCATCTCCTCCTCGCCGCCACCCTGTCAGCGTTTTGTGCGATTTATCGCACCTCTGTATTTTCAGCTTAATTTTATCGTCTAAAACTATCGTTTTACCGTTTAAACTTCCCGAAAAACTCCGCTAACGGCTCCACAACTGCTCCCAGATCACGAATCGCGCTGTTTAAGCTTTCGATGTCCATCCGGTTTAACTTCTCCGTCGCCTGGCTTAACGCCTCGCTGCTCTGCCAAACCAGACCGTTTTCATCAAACAGCGTCTGAATATCCGTCAGCGTCTCCTGCGCCGTCTGTAGCGTGTCTGTCGCTTCCACCAGCGTCTCCTGTCCCTGACTGATAATCTGCAGCATCGGCGGGACAATAAGCAGAAAAACTGCGATGACCGCCGCTGCCAGAACACAGCCTGCCGCCGCCAAAATTCTCGTCACGAAAAGCTGCTTTTTTAACGAAGCCGTCTGCTGTCTGTTCTGCTCTGTCAGCTCTTCCAGCAAACCGATCACATCCCTGGATCTTTCTTCCATCTGATCTTCCCCCTATTGGAAATTTTTCAAAGCAGCGCTGATCTCACTCCTGCATTCCGACCAGGCGCTTTGCCAGCCGGACGGCGTCCGCCGCATCCCGAGAATAGCCATCTGCATGGATTTCATCTGCATAATCCTGCGTAATTACTGCGCCGCCGATCATGATTTTTGCCGTTACGCCCTTTTCCTTCGCATATTCGACGACATTTCTCATTTCCTGCATCGTCGTCGTCATCAGGGCAGAAAGCCCCACAAGGCGCACGTTTTTCTCGATCGCCGTCTGCACAATGATCTCCGGCGGCACGTCCTTACCGAGGTCGAGTACGTCAAAGCCGTAGTTTTCAAGCAGCACCTTCACAATGTTCTTGCCGATATCGTGAATGTCGCCCTTCACGGTCGCAAGGATGATGGTACCCTTCTTTTCCTCCTGAATGCCCTTTTTCGCAAGATTCTGCTTGATGCGCTCAAACGCCTCCTTCGCTGCGTCTGCGCTCATGAGAAGCTGCGGCAGGAACACCGTGTTTTTCTCAAAGCCCTGCCCCACTTCGTCGAGCGCCGGGATAAGCTCACCGTTGATGATTTCCAGCGGCGGCGTCGTTTTCAGCATCTCGTCCGTCAGCTGTCCCGCCTGCTCGCGCAGGCCTTTCACAATGGCGCGGTGCAGCGAAACGCTTTCGGCAGACCCGCCGCCTGCGCTCTGCTGCGCGGCGCCCGTGCGCACGTCCGGTGCCGCCGTGGTGTTCGCATACGCTTCGATATACGCCTTGCAGCCCACGTCTATGCCCATCAGCGCGCAGAACGAGCGGTACGCCTTCATCAGCTCGTCGCTCAGCGGGTTGATGATACCGGAGCTTAATCCGCGCTGCATCGCCATCGCGAAGAACGTGGAGGTCACCAGCTCGCGGCGCGGCAGACCGAACGAAATATTGGAGACACCCAGCACCGTATGCACACCGAGCTTGTGGCGGATGGTGTCAAGCGCATCGAGCGTAATAATCGCGTTATCCGCGCCCGTGCTCACCGTCATTGCAAGCGTGTCCATAATCACGTCGCTGCGGTCGATGCCGTAGCTTTCCGCCGTTTTCAAAATCTTCTCCGCAATCGCCACACGCTCCGCAGCAGAAGCCGGGATGCCCTTTTCGTCGAGCGTCAAGGCAACCACCGCAGCACCGTACTTTTTCACAAGCGGCAGTACCGTGTGCAGCGATTCCTCTTTGCCGTTCACGGAGTTCACAAGCGGCTTGCCGTTATAAATACGCAGCGCGCGCTCCATGGCCTCCACGTTCGAGGTATCGATCTGCAAAGGCGTGTTCGTCACGCTCTGCAAGTTGATGATGGCCTTTTCCATCACCGCGGGCTCGTCAAGCTCCGGCAGACCCACGTTCACGTCCAGAATGTCCGCGCCGTGTTCCGTCTGCGCAATGCCCTCACGGCACAGATATTCCAAATCGCCTTCGCGCAAAGCCTGCTTTAAGCGCGGCTTGCCCGTCGGGTTGATGCGCTCGCCAATCAAAATCGGTCGCGCACCGAACGTCACCGTATGCGTGTACGAGGACACCACCGTCTTCTTTTCAATGTGACGCTCCTTCACCGGCTTGTTTTTCAGGCGTTCTGCCAGCAGTCGGATGTGCTCCGGCGTCGTGCCGCAGCAGCCGCCGAGAATCGCCGCGCCTTTCTCCGCAAAGCGCTCCATGTACGCGTAAAATTCCTCCGGCCCCACGGGGTACGAGGTCTCGCCGTTCACGGAAACCGGCAGACCGGCGTTCGGGTTGATGACAATGGGCAAATTCGTCAGCGTCAGCATTTCATCGACAAAGCTTTCCATCTGCTCCGGGCCGAGGCTGCAGTTGATACCCACCGCGTCCGCGCCGAGGCTCTCCGCCAGCAGCAGCGCCGCCGGGATGTTGCTGCCCGTCAAGAGCTTTCCCGTGCTGTCAAACGTAAACGTTACAATGACCGGCAGGTCACAGTTTTCCTTTGCCGCCAGCAGCGCCGCCTTCGCTTCGTAGGCGTCGCTCATCGTCTCGATGATCACGAGGTCGGCGTTGTCTCTGCCCGCGATAATTTCCTCTTTAAAAAGCTCGTACGCGTCATCAAACGCCAAATCACCGAACGGCTTCAAAAGCTTGCCGGAGGGGCCGATGTCGAGCGCCACTGCCGCCTTGCCGCCGCTTGCCCTGTGTGCAAGCTTCAACGCCTGTGAGACGACCTCCTGCACGGTGTGGCCCGTCTTTTCCAGTTTTAAACGGTTCGCGCCGAACATGTTCGCCGTCAAAATATCGCAGCCCGCGTTCACGTAGTCGGACTGAATTTTCAAAAGCACCTCGGGGTGTGTCAGGTTCCAAAGCTCCGGCAGCTCGCCGCCCATAAGGCCGTTCGCCTGCAAAAGTGTACCCATGCCGCCGTCCACAATGACAACAGATTTTCCGAATCGTTCTATAACAGGATGCATAAATTTTTTTCCTTTCTCTGCGCGTCAGATTTCGCGGAACTCGCAGTCGGTGTTCGCGCAGCCGCGGCACTTTACGTATGTGCATGTCGGCGCGTCCGTCACGCCGATGACCGCCGTCACGGATTTAAACGGCACCATCAGCATGGTGTCCGTCAGCGTCAGCCCAATGCGCTTTGCACATTCCAGCCGCGCAAAGATCTCTTTTTGGCTTTCGAGCGCAAAGTCGCCGTACCCCGGCGAATAGCGCGGCTTCAAAAATAATCCCGTTGCGGCTTCCTTTTCCGCGATCTGCGCCTGCATTTCGTCACAGTAGTCTTCAATGAGCGCATTCGCAACGGAATGCGCCACCGTGCCGCGCGCCATATTGAGCGCGGATAAACGCCGTATCATCATATCGGCCTGCAAACCCAGCGTCGCCGCAAACAAATACGCCGCCTTGCAGCCGCGTAAATGGCGCGAAAGCTTTATGCTCTCGATGCGCCAGCCGTCCAGCTCCACCGCGCTCTCAAGTACTTTTATGTCGTATCTTTTATATACGCATTTCGGCGTGAGCGTGCGCAGCATCTCGCCGCCGATCTCACGAATCATCTCATCGGTGTCCGCATCGGCCGGCTTCCCGCGAAAGCCAAGGTAGCGCAGCGCCTCTTTCTCATTCAGCTTCATAGCCGTCAATGATCTTTGAAAGGTTCGTCATGATGCTGCCCGCAATGTCCGGGCGGTTCATCGTGTAGATGTGAATGTGCGTCACGTCATTCGCGATGAGGTCAATGATCTGTTCGGTCGCGTACGCAATGCCCGCCTGCTTCATCGCCTCCGGGTTGTCCGCAAAACGATCGACGATCGCCTTAAAGCGCGTCGGCATAGAAGAACTCGAAAGGCTCATAATGCGCTTAATCTGCTTCGCGTTCGTCACCGGCATAATGCCCGCAATGACCGGCACGCGAATGTCGTGGCGCAGGAGCTTGAACATATAATTATAAAGAATGTTGTTGTCAAAGAACATTTGCGTCGTTAAAAACTCGCAGCCGCTTTCCACCTTGCGGCGCACGCCGTCAATGTCCGCGTCGCTGTTGTACGATTCCGGGTGTCCCTCCGGGTAACATGCGCCGCCGATGCAGAAATCCGCACCCTCGCGGCGAATGGCATTGATAAGGTCGCTCGCGTGCGGGAACGTCTGCGGCGCCGTGTCACCCTCCGGAATATCGCCGCGCAGCGCCAGAATATTCTCAATGCCGCTCGCCTTAAACGCATTGATGGACGCTCTGAGATTCTCTTCATCCTGCCCCACACACGTCAAATGTGCCAGCGCCGTAACGCCGCTTTTCTGCACCTCTTCTGCAATGGACAGTGTGTTTTTGGAGTTGGAGCCGCCCGCGCCGTAGGTCACGCTCATAAAAGAGGGCTTATATGCCGCAATCTCATGCACCACCTGCTGTGTGTTTTCCAATGGTTTACCCGGCTTCGGCGGGAACATCTCGCAAGAGACCGTCACCTTGTTGGTCTTCAAAATATCGGAAATTCTCATTTTTTATCACTTTCTTTATCTATTTTATATTTTCATTGATATACCGTTAAAGTATAGCATAAAAATGCAGGAAACGCAATTTGAAAATGCAGAATTTCGCTGTTTTTTCCGCTTACGGTTCCGGCCGCATCAGTGGGAACATCACCGTGTCGCGGATATTCCTCGTGCCGAGCAAAACCTGCAAAACGCGGTCAATGCCCATGCCCCAAATACAGAGGAGCGCCAGAATACCCGTTTTCGCGCATTTTCCTCGCTTTGCACGTTGTGCGGGCTTGTTTTCGCGCCTGTCTTGTGTTAAAATAAATGAGAAAAAGTCGCGGAACAGCCGCGGCGGTTGTATTGATCTCTTTTTCTCTTGGGAGGGCTTTATTATGTCAGAACCTTTACGCGCCATGATGATCGGCGCACATCCGGACGATGTCGATATCTGCACCTGCGGCATCACAAAGCGCTTGGTTTCAAAGGGCTGCATTGTCCGCTTTGTCTCCATGACGACCGGCAACGCAGGCCATCAGACCATGCGCGGCGAAGAGCTCATCAAAACGCGCGCGGCAGAAGCGCAAAAAAGCGCTGCCTACCTCGGCGCCACCTATGAAATTCTGCCGTTCGACGACGGCCGCCTGACCCCGTCGCTCGAAGCGCGCGAAACGCTCATGCGCACCATCCGCAATTTTAAGCCGGACGTCATCTTCACAAACCGCGCGTGCGATTATCACCCCGACCACCGCGCTACGGGCCAGCTCGTGCAGGACTGCTCGTACCTCATGGGCGTGCCCGCCATTTGCCCGGATACCCCCGTGCTGCGCAAAACGCCGACCATTCTTTACTGGGCAGACGGCTTCACCGACCCGAAACCGTTCCGCTCCGATTTCGCCCGCCCGGCGGATGACGACCGCGAAACGCTGTTTCACGTCGAGTGCTGCCACGCCTCCCAGTTTCTCGATTGGCTTCCGTGGGCAGATGACCACGTGGATCTCGCCGGTAAAACGCACGAGGAGCGCGTAGAGTACCTGCGCAGTACGTTCAACTGGGACCGCGGCGACGTGGACGAGGACGTGCTCGCGTGCCTCACCCGCCAGTACGGCGCAGAATTTGCAAAAAACGTTCGCTTTGCTGAAAGCTGGCAGGTGAGCGAATACGGCGCGCCTGTTTCCGATGCGCTCAAAGAGCTGCTCATCGGTCTCGACTGAGCCGAATATTTCCGCGGTTCACCCCGCAAATCAAAGACCAAAGGATAGAAAAATGAAAATTTTAGCCATTGAAAGCTCCTGCGATGAGACCGCCGCAGCCGTTGTAGAAAACGGCCGCCGCGTGCTTTCCAGCGTCGTCGCAACGCAGGTAGAAGAACACAAGTTATACGGCGGTGTCGTGCCGGAGATCGCCTCGCGCCGCCACAGCGAAGCCATTGTAGGCGTCGTGCGTGAAGCACTCGAGCGCGCAGAGCTCACCGTAAACGACCTCGACGCCATCGGCGTCACCTACGCGCCGGGGCTCATCGGTGCGCTGCTCGTCGGCGTAAATTTCGCGAAAGGCCTCTCTCTTTCTGCAAATTTACCGCTCATCCCGGTGCACCACCTGCGCAGCCACATCGCGTCAAACTACATCACGAACCCGGAACTCGAGCCTCCGTTCCTGTGCCTTGTCGTCTCCGGCGGCCACACGCACATCATCGAAGTGACGGACTACACAAAGCTCCGCATCCTCGGAAAAACGCGTGACGATGCCGCGGGCGAAGCGTTCGATAAGGCCGCGCGCGCCATGGGCATGCCCTATCCCGGCGGCATCGCCATGGATAAACTCGCTGAGACCGGCAACGACAAAGCGTTCAAGCTCCCGCGCCCGACCGTAGACGGCGCCCCGCTCGATTTCAGCTTCTCCGGCCTCAAGACCGCCGTCATCAACATTCTGCATAATGCCGAGCAAAAGGGCCAGACCGTCAATATCGCCGATCTTTCCGCCTCTTACCGCAAGGCCGTTGTCGATTGCCTCGTGCGCAACTTTCTGCATGCCGCAAACGAGACCGGCCATAAAAAGCTCGTCATCGCGGGCGGCGTCTCCGCAAACGCACTCCTGCGCCGCCGCCTCACGGAAGAATGCAAGCGTACCGGCCGCACGCTCTATATGCCCGACCTCTCTCTCACCGGCGACAACGCCGCCATGGTCGGCGCACAGGCCTACTACGAATATCTCGCCGGCCATACCGCCGGCATGGAGCTGAACGCCTGCGCCCAGCGCTCCATCGACTTAGGCTGAGTTTTCAATTTCACAACGCCAAAAAACGACCCGCAAACGGAATTTTCTCCGTCCCGGGTCGTTTCTTTATGCCTGTTTGGTTTTACTCCCGCGGCACCACAAACCAGTGCTGGTTTTCCTGCAGCTTTTCCTCTGCGCGCTTCAAAAGCGCTTTCGCGTCGATAAGGTAGCACGTCGCGTCGCCGATCTTCCCCGTGACAATCTCATTTTTCGCGGGGTCCAGAATCTCCTTCACGCGGCGGTACGTCGTCTCCCAGCCCTTAAAATCGTGGCCGTACATGTACTCTTCCTCGCCGTTCACAACGTAGCGGATCTTCTCCTTCGTCAAGACGTAGTCCGTACCGAAGCGCTCCTCCACGCCGTGCATAAACGTGCAGCAGTCAAGCACCTCGCCGATGAACAGCAGCCGTCCGCCAATCTCCGGCAGCTTCATAAACGGCGAGTTCTTCCCCACCGGAGTGATGTCCTCCCCATGCAATGCTGTCAGCTCCGCCGCACGCTTGCCGCGTGCACAAACGGAGTGCGTCGGGTGCACGCTGCGCACCACGCCCGGCATTTTCCAAAACGTGCGCGGCAAAAGCCCGATGCACGGCACGGTTTTGTCCGCGTCAAACACCGGGTGCTCCGGCGTGACATTCTCATACGTCAGCGCAGGCAGCAAAAGCGTACCGTCGTCGCCAAGCACCGCCTGCAACGTGTCGAGCACCGTCTCCGGCTTCTCCTTTGTCCCCAACGCCTTCATCGATGCGTGCACCAAAATCGTCTCACCCTCTTTGATTCCCAGCGCTTTCATATCCGCCAAAAGCTTCTTCGCATCATTCATTTGAGTTTTCCTCCCCATAAAGCAATACCCAAGCAGCGCTTGTTCAGGCTTTTTTATTTCACCGAATCAATCGTCCCGCCGCCCAAAACGCGGTCGCCGTCGTACAGCACGACGGACTGCCCGCAGGTGATGGCGCGCTGCGGTTCGTCAAAGACGACCTTCAGGCTGTCCGGTCCTGTCTGCGTCACGGTCGCCCACTGCTCGGGCTGGCGGTAGCGCACCTTCGCCTTAATGTGCATCGGCTCCTTGATTTCTGCGACGGAAATCAAATTAATGCCGCTCGCTGTGAGCTCCTTTTTGAAAAGCTCGCTTTCCGGGCTTAGTGTCACGGTGTTCTTCTCAATATCCACCGATTTCACATACAGCGGTGCCGGCAGCGCGAGCCCCAGACCCTTGCGCTGGCCGATCGTGTAGCGGATCACGCCGCGGTGTTGCCCCAGCACGTTGCCATCTGTGTCCACAAAATCCCCGGGCGGGTACGTTTTGCCCGTGTACTGCTCGATGAAATCGGCATACGAGCCGTTCTGCACAAAGCAGATGTCCTGACTGTCGTGCTTTCTCGCATTGATGAAATTGTGCGCCTCCGCAAGCGCGCGCACTTCACATTTCTCCATGCCGCCGAGCGGGAACTGCACGTGCTTTAGCTGCTCCTGCGTCAGCGACCACAGCACATAGCTCTGGTCTTTATTGTGGTCAACGGCCTTTTTCAGGAGATACCGCCCCGTATTTTCGTCAAAATCGATTTGCGCGTAATGCCCCGTGACAACATAATCATAATTCAGCTCAACCATGCGCTGAAACAGCTTATCAAACTTCAAATAGCGGTTGCAATCGATGCACGGGTTCGGCGTTACACCCGTTTCATAAGCGTGCACAAACTTGTCGATAACATCCGTTTTGAAGCGGTCGGCAAAATTAAACACATAGTACGGCATGTCAAGCGCATACGCCACACTGCGCGCGTCCTCTACATCATCAAGCGAACAGCAGGTATGCTCGCGGCGCAGACCGACGTCCTCATTCTGGTACAGCTTCATGGTCGCGCCCATGCAGGTGTAGCCCTTTTCTTTCATAAGCAGCGCCGCCACACTGGAATCCACGCCGCCGCTCATGGCTATGATCGCTTTTTTACACATAGTTTCGGTAAAACCCTTTCGTTATCGTTTCACATCGCCGCGCGCGGTGACGATCTCATAGCCCGCCGACTTCACGCGCTGCTCCAGACACCCGCGGCACTGCGCGGCCTCTTCCCCTGTACAGATCTTGTTCTCGTACAGCTCATAAAGCTTTCGCACGCGCACCGGCGAAAGATTCGGCATCACAACATTTCCGCCCGCCTTCAGCCCCAGCTCGCGCCCTTGCGGGTGAATGGTGCCAAGCGCCGTCGTAGACGGCAAAAGCGCATACGGAAACAACAAACGCAATATTGAGAGAAGCCGCAGTGTCAGCTCGAGCGAGCCGCTCTTTTCGTTTGCAAACGGCGTCTGCGCGTGCGTGATATACGGCCCGATGCCGATCATGTCCGGCTGCAGCTTCTGCAAAAAGCGCAGGTCAGAAATAAGATTCTCCGTCGTCTGATACGGCGAACCCACCATAAAGCCGGAACCTACCTGATACCCGATGTCCTTTAGATCAAAAAGACATGCTTGCCGGTGTAAAGCGCTCAATTCATTCGGGTGCAGCTTGCCGTAATGCTCGGGATCAGCCGTCTCGTGACGCAAAAGATAGCGGTTTGCGCCCGCATCAAAATACTTCTGGTAGCTTTCGCGGCTCTTTTCGCCGATGGAAAGCGTAATGGCGCAGTCCGGGTGCTGCGCATGGATGGCCGCGACAATCTCGCAGATGAGGTCATCCGTGTAGAACGGGTCCTCGCCGCCCTGCAAAACGAACGTGCGAAAGCCGAGGTCGTACCCCTCCGCGCAGCAGGAGAGAATCTCCTCTTTCGTCAAACGGTAACGCGTCGCGTTTCGGTTATCCCGACGGATGCCACAATAGTAACAGTTATTTTTGCAGTAATTCGTAAACTCAATGAGTCCGCGCACGTACACGTCCGTGCCGTAGTGCGCGCGACGCACCTCGTCCGCGGCCTTTTGCAGCGCCGCATCATAGGCGTCCGTCTCCAAAATCGTCTTAAATTCCGCATCGCTGAGGTTACGCTGCTCGCGCAGACGGTCGACCAAAGCGTTAATTCCATTTGCGGTCATGAAATTCCGCCTTTCTTTATTCGGTGTCGCTCACTCCGCCTGCGGCTTTTCCAGCGTGCGCATCGCAAGGATCGTGTCGGAAATGAGGTCGTCGAGCGTCCAGCCCAGCATATCTGCGCCGCGCTGAATGACCTCACGGGAGCAGCCCGCGGCAAAGTTGAGCGCCTTGTATTTTTCCTTTACGGATTTAAGCTCCAAGTCGAGCGTGCTTTTCGACGGACGCATCAGCGCTACCGCGCCGATGCGTCCCGTCAGCTCGTCCACGGCGTACAGCACCTTTTCCATCTCGTGCTCGGGCGCAATGTCCACCGTCAGCAAATAGCCGTGGCTCGCCGTTGCGTGGATAAGGCGTTCGCTTTGCATCCCTCCGCAAAAGAACTAAAAGCATACGGTTTTACTATGCTTTGATTTTACACACGAAGCGTCGCTTTGTCAAGGAAATTAAGCGAAGTTGCGCCATACGCCGAAAATGAGCGCCGAGAGGAACCACGCCGCCCACAGCGCAATAGAAAAGCGCTTAAAAAGCAGCGGCGGTTTGCTCTTTGCATACCGCACCGCTTCCAAAACGCCCCAAAGGAGTGCAAACGGCAAAAAGAACAGCATAAAGGGGTTCAGCGCCCACGCACCGGCAAAGTCCAATTGCAAAAGCGCTGCGATCATCCGTGTCGTTCCGCAGGAAGGACACAGCACGCCGAAAACCTTGCGGACGAGACACGGCGGACGAAGAATATACAAAACGACAAGCACAGCCGCAGCACCGAAAACCGCTGCCAAGGCCCGCTTAATCCGTCTTTGTCTCTCCCCACTCATATCTCGCTCTCCTTTTAAACTTAACGTTTCTATTGTACTGCAAAAGCAGAATACCGTCAAGCGCTGCAAGTTTGTTTATCTTTTGCACACTTTATGTAAAAAGTGTTTGCATTTTCGAAAAAACTTCTTGCAATTTCTGTGTTTTGTGATATAATCAAACTTACAGTAAACTTTAATGTGTTGTACGAAACGGCACAACTATTCTCGGGAGGAATTCAAAATGAACACTGGTTATCTTGGCGATACGACCCCAAAGCTCGGTTTCGGTCTCATGCGTCTGCCGATGATCGGCGACGAGATCGATATGGAGCAGACGAAAGCCATGGTCGATACTTTCATGGCAAAGGGCTTTACGTATTTTGACACCGCATACGTATACATCAACGGTAAAAGTGAAGTCGCAGCGCGCGAAGCCATTGTGAAGCGCTACCCGCGTGACAGCTTCACGCTCGCTACAAAGCTGCCCCTTTGGGACAACATAGAGACGGAAGCCGACATGCAGCGCATTTTCGATGAATCTATGGAACGCGCAGGTGTCGAGTATTTCGATTACTACCTGCTGCACTCCATGGACAAAGCGAAGTTCGAGAAAGCCGACCGCATCGGCGCGTGGGACTTCCTTTTCAAGATGAAAGCACAGGGCAAAATCAAGCACTGCGGATTCTCGTTCCACGACAGCGCGGAAGTGCTCGACGAAGCGCTCACCAAGCACCCGGAAGTCGAATTCGTCCAACTCCAGCTCAACTACATCGACTGGGAAAACGATAACGTGCAGTCCAGAAAGTGCTACGAGGTCGCCGTCAAGCACAATAAACCCATCATCGTTATGGAGCCGGTCAAGGGCGGTTCCCTCGCAAGCATGAACAACGAAATTCAGGGCATCATGAAGGCACAGAATCCTGATCTTTCCATCCCGTCTTGGGCTGTCCGTTTCTGCGCAGGTCTCGATAACATCCTCACCGTGCTCTCCGGTATGAGCACCAAAGCGCAGCTTGACGATAACGTCTCCTACATGGAGCACTTTGAGCCGCTCAGTGACAAGGAGCACGAGGTGCTGAAAACCGTCGTCGAAAAACTCAACGCCATCCCCACCATTCCATGTACCGGCTGCCGGTACTGCGTAGACGACTGTCCCATGCAGATCCACATCCCGGACATTTTCCGCGCCGTAAACCACCAGAAGCAGTTCGGCTCCGAGGGTAATGTCGATCGCAGCGGCTACGAATCCGCAACACGCGAAGGCGGCAAGGCAAGCGAATGTCTCCATTGCGGTTCCTGCGAAGCGCACTGCCCGCAGCACATCCACATCATCGAAGAGCTCGAAGATGCCGCAAAGCGGTTTGAAGGCTGAGTAAAAACCACGACATAAAATCGACCGGGAAGCACAGCGCGTGTTTCCCGGTCTTTTTCCGTTTATTTTTCCTGCACGGCAATGATGACCTTCATCGTCGTCTCGCGGTTCGCGTCAATGTATTTATACGCGTCAAGGTACTGCGCAAACGGGAAAATTTTCGAGATAAGCGGCTTTAGCTGCACTTTGCCCGCTTCCGCCAGCTCTATCGCGCCCACGTAGTCCTCGTGGCGGTACATCATCGTGCTCTTAATGTCAAGCTCGTGGTCGTTCGCCACGGCCAGATCAACAGTCGCCATGTCGGCAAACACTGCCACAAGCACAATCACGCTACCCTTGCGCGCATACTGAATGGCCTGCCCCATCGTCACGTTGTTGCCCGCGCAGTCATAAATGACGTCCGCCTTGTCCGGGCCAAACGCTTCAACGAGCGCCTCGCCGAAGTTCTTCTCCTTCGTGTTCACGCAAACGTCCACGCCGCATTCCTTGGCTTTCTCCAAACGGTAGTCGCTCACGTCTGTGATCATCACCTTCGCCGCGCCAAGGCCTTTTGCCGCCTGCGCCACAAGGTTGCCGATCGTCCCCGCACCGAGCACCGCAATGTTCATGCCGGTCACGTCGCCCATCTGCCGCACGGCGTGCACCGCCACCGCAAGCGGCTCCAGCATCGCACCCTCTTCAAAGCTCATGCTTTTAGGGATTGGTGTCACTTTCTTTGCGTCCACCGCAAAAAATTCGGATGCCGTGCCCGTCGTCTGGAAGCCCATGACTTTCAGCTCCTCGCACAGATTGTACTTGCCGTGTCGGCACGGATAGCACTTGCCGCAGTACACCTGCGGCTCAATCGTCACTTTCTGCCCGACGGTAAGCCCTTCGACATTCGCACCGCACTTTACAATTTCGCCCGAGACCTCATGCCCCTGCGTCACGGGGTATTTCGTGAACGGATGCTTGCCGTGGTACACGTGGATGTCCGAGCCGCAAACGCCGATGTCCATAATTTTCACCAGCACCTGCCCGTCCCCGATTTCCGGCACGGGAATTTCCCGGAAAATGATCTTGCCCGGCTCTGTCATAACTTGCTGAAGCATACGCTTTCCTCCCAACTACTTTAGTAATTTTTGTATCTGCACTTCCGTCGCCGGAAGCAGTTTTTTAAGGTGTGCAATCATTTTTTCTTCGGAGACCTTCGGTTCGCTCTTATATGCAGACGTCACATAATCGTACCCGAATAAATGCTCCGGCGGCGTGTACTGCGCCACCGCCCAGCCGTAAGGCCTGCCGTTTTTATCCTTCAGGCGGATAAAATCCGAAACGCACAAATACGTCTGCATTTGCAGCCGCGTGATGCACGTTTCAAAGCCCGTGTTGCCGCCTTTGCGGTAATCGAGCTTCTTTTTGAGGAATTTTGAAAGAATTTCGCCCTCCGCATGGACTGTGTTATACAGCTCCTCGTCCTTGTGGAACACCAGTCCGTCATCGCAGCGCGCGTCAAAATCATAGCCGTCACGGCGGAAATTTACAAGCTCCGGCAGCCATTCCCGGCTGACAAACCCCGCTTTTTTCCGGAAAAGCTTGCCGTACGCGCAGCGCTTCGTCTGCGCCGCCGGGCCTTTCCACTCCCAAGGTCCGTCGCGGTCTTCAGCGAACCAATACGCCGGCGCGCACATCTCCTCCACCGAAAAGCCCGGAATGTCATTCGGAAAAAACGGCAGAAAACCGTAGTATTCCACCGCCTGCAAAAGGTCTTCCATGCTCTCCAATTTCCGTTTCATTTTCCACGCCCTCTTTTCTTTATATCGCTTCCAGTATAGCGTGTTTTCGCCACAAAATCAAGATATGTTGTTTAATTTTAGGTGCATATAAACAAAATCAGCCTGCATTTTCTGCAAGCTATCGTTGTGGTTTTATTCGGAAAGAGATGCGATTCGCCGTTCCTTATATCCAAAACGAGCTTCACGATTATAACGACCATGCCCACACCGCCCATCGCAATGCCGATATCGGTCTTTTTCAACGTCGGTGCGTCTGAATCTCTGAACGTGCATCACGGGTCTTGTACAAGCAGGAAATCCGTGCTTTGGCGTCAGGAAGCCAAAGCTTCGGGCACAATTTATGCCCTCAAGTCAGTTTAACTTAACATGAAATTGAGAAGTATGTATCGTTTGTTTGGTGGAAAATTTCACTGCGCAGCGATATACTGAATACAGAAAGGAAGTGGAGCTTATGCTCGCCGATAATCTCATTTTGCTGCGCGGCCTTAAGGGGCTGACACAGGAGCAGGCGGCGGAAATCGCCGGGGTGACGCGGCAGTCCTACTCCAAGTGGGAGCAGGGCGAAACCGTGCCGGACATTGAAAAATGCGACCGTCTTGCAAGGCACTACGGCGTGACGCTGGACGCGCTTTTGCACGACCAAAACCGCGTGGGCCACACGGCCCTCGCCCCTGCCCCTGCGGGCAAGCACCTTTGGGGTGCGGTGACACTCGGCGCGCGCGGGCAGATCATCATACCGAAGGCGGCGCGGGAAATGTTTGACTTAAAAGAGGGCGACCGACTGATCGTGCTCGGTGACGAGGGTGAAGGCATTGCCCTTGTGAAAGCAGAAGACTTTGAGCGAAAAATGCAGAAAGCGCTCGAGATGAGCCAACACCCTGCCGAGCCGTAAGGTTTGCTTCCGCAAAATTGTTACACATTCAGAGAGGAGAAAAATTCTATGAATTGCCCGAAATGCGGAAAAGCGATGCGCGAGGGATACTTGTTTACAAGCAAGGACGGCGCGTTCAGCTTTGCGAACACCGTGCCCGGCGTATTTGAAAACGCCAAAAACGCCGACGGCTTTGTGGAGATCACGCCGTTAAAGCCAAGCCACCGCGTGCGGATACAGGCGAATATCTGCGAAGACTGCCGCACGATAGTTTTTGACTATTAAGCTTTGCCTAAGCCCGAAAAAGGAAACTGAAAAAGACGAAATACGAGAGAAACTAAAAACAGCGAGGTGCTGTGGGTATCCCCATGCACTTCGCTGTTTTGTTTGATTTTCAGCCGGGATCAGCCCATATTGGAGAAGCGTTCCACAGCTTTTGTGAAGTTTTCGATGGTTTTATCTGCGTCGCCGTGCTCGATGTGCCCCTCTAAATACGACCTTGCCGCAGCCGTGCAAAGCGGATTTTGCGGGAAATGGCTTACAGCTTTAAAAGCGGGATAGACGCTCTGCACGTTTCGATCAATTCGCGGTCGGCGAGCGCAGGAATCGCGCCTTTTTTCGTCGCACAGACGGAGCCTGCGGCGTTTGCGAAATCGGCCGCGTCGCACAGCTCGGCTTCGTTGATCTCGGAAACGGGCTTGCCGGTCTCCATGAGCTTTGTGAGGAACGCGCCGAAGAAGCTGTCGCCGGAGCCGGTGGTATCGACGACTTTTGTATCGTAGGTGTTGAGCGTTAAAGTTGTTTTCGGGGTGCAGACAACGCAGCCCTTTGCGCCGCGCGTGATGACCGCCGCCTGCACGCCGAGCTTAAAGAACTCCTTTGCGCCCGCTTCAATCTCGGTGCAGTCGGTGAGCATTTCAAGCTCCTCATCGGACGCTTTGACGACATCGGCAAGCGGCAGCAGACTCTTCATGGCGTGGATGCCGACTTCGGCATTTGGCCACAGCGGTGCGCGCCAGTTCGGGTCGTAGGCGGTGATAGCACCGTGCTCGCGGGCGTAGGAAACAATCTGCGGCACAGCCGTGCGGCCGGGTTCTGCGGTGAGCAGGAGCGAGCCGAAGCACAACACCTTGGCGTTTGCGAGCGCATCCTTATTGACCTCATCGAACGTGATTTGCGTATCGGCGCCGGGGTTACGGTAAAAGCTGAAATCGCGGTCACCGGATTCGGACAGCTGCACAAACGCAAGCGACGTTGCGGTATCGTTTGAGAAATGGAGGTTTTCGACATCGACATTTTGCTTAACGAGCGTATCACGCAGGAACGTGCCGAACATGTCCTGTCCCACCTTGCCGATGAAGCCTGCGGATACACCGAGGCGCGCGGCCTGCACGGCGACGTTTGCCGGTGCGCCGCCGGGGTTCTGCTCAAAAATCGGGATGCCGGCCGGCGTTTTGCCTGCGGGGGTAAAATCGATCAGAAGTTCACCGAGTGCGTAAAAATCTGCCATGAAAAACAGCTCCTTAATTACAGAATATTTTCATCAATGCACTTTAAGACAAATTCGCTGAACAGGGAGTTTGACCATGCGAACCACGGGCGCGTGAACTTAGAGGGGTCGTCCTTATGGAAACCCTCGTGCATGAAGCCCTTGCCGTCATCGGTCGTTTTTAACATGTGGAGAAGCGCTTTGCATTCCTCCGGGTCACGGCTTGTGAGTCCCTGCATGGAAAGTGCGATATGCCAGATGTACTCCGGCGGGGTGTGCGGGCTGCCGACACCCTTGGCCGCAGTGCCCTCGTAATAATACGGGTTTTCTTTGCTCAAAACAAAGGCACGGGTGTTTTTATAAATTTCGTCGTCGGCGCTGCAGTAGCCGAGGTACGGGATGGACATGAGGCTCGGGACGTTGGCGTCATCCATGAAGACGTAGTTACCAAGGCCGTCGGTCTCATAGGCGTACATTTTGCCGAACTTCGGGTGCTCGACGACGCCGTATTTTTCGATGCCGGCGCGGATCTCGGACGCGAGCTTTTCGGCACGGGCGGCGACTTCCCCGTCCTTATAGATCTCACGCATGATCTCCGCGGTGTAGCCGAGGGTTACGACGGCAAACATGTTGGACGGGATGAGATAGCCGTAGACGCAGGCGTCGTCGCTGGGACGGAAGCCAGACCAGGTCATGCCCGTAACGGCGACCGGCGCGCCGTGGCCGTCGTGCGTAAGGGTATCGGTGGGCGGGCAGTTGGTGCGGCGGAAATAGTACGGGGACTTGCTGTGGTCCTGCTCGACAGTGAAAAGGTCGAGAATGCGCAGGGTGCTCTTTTTGTACTGGTCGTTAAACTGGCCCGTGCGGCCGGTCTCTTTCCAGAGGAGGTATGCGAGCTGCACCGGGTAGCAGAGCGAATCGATCTCATACTTGCGCTCCCAGACCCACGGGGTCTCGAAATCGGTATCGTCGGATTCGCCGCCGGCGGTCTGACCGAGCGTTTCCGCAGCGTATTTCGGCCAGCACATGCCGTTCGCTTCCTGATTGAACGCGTTTGCGTAGGGGTCGATATCAATGCACTTGAACTGGCGATTCACGAGGCCCTCAATGCAATCGGCAACCTCCGCGTCGTGCTTTGCGACGGGCAGATAGTGGCGAACCTGCGCGGTGGAATCACGCAGCCACATGGCAGGGATATCGCCGGTGATGACGAAGGTATCTTTTTCGCCGATGGTTTTGACGGTGGTATCCATGGTGTTGGGGTAGCAATTTTTAAAGAGCTCCGAGAGCTTCGCGTCATTTGCGAGCTTTTCCTCGCAGATGCGCTTGACTTCCAAATCAATGGCTTTCATGGGATGATTCCTTTCGGGTGTGAAATATATAGTAGTTGTCGGTAAGCGAGGGTTAAAAGTCTTTGTTCAAACTTTCTTCGAGAAAGTTTGTCCGTTTCCAAAGGTGAAACCTTTGGTCGTCGTCCGCAGACGACGAAATCTTTTTGCGTTCATAAAATCAGGACGGGAGGGCGGAACTTCCAGTGGACGTTCCGCCCGTGGGAGACCCAATTAGGGGGTCTCCCGAAAAGGCGAAGCCTTTTAGAAAAGGTCGATCAAAGACTTTATTCGTTCGCGATTACGGAAAATCGGTGATTAAAGGCTCTGCAAAAACTCCGCTGCGAGGTCGAACCACTTGCCGACGTGCGGCAGAAGTTGGGCGTCGCTGTTCGAGGTGACTTCGTTGCAAAGCGACAGGCCGTGGCCGCCCTCCGGGAACATGTGGAACTCCGTTTTGATGCCGTTTTTCTGCAAGGCGCTGACGAGCATCAGGGCGTTTTCGACCGGGACGCAGTCATCCGGCTGGGTGTGCCAGACGAACGTGGGCGGGGTATCTTTCGTGACGAAGTTTTCGAGCGACTGATTCGCTTTTTCGAGCTCGTACTGCTCGCCGAGAAGGTTCTTGATGGAATCGTGGTGAGCGAACGGGCCGGACGTGATGACCGGATATGAGAGGATCTGGCCGTTCGGGCGCAGAAGCTCGGACGGGCAGTTCATAGCCTCCGCAACGAACGGGCGGCTCCAGAAATTGCCGTAGCTTGCGGCTAAATGGCCGCCGGCGGAAAAACCGATGGTGAAAACCTTTTCGGGGTCACAGCCGTACTTTACGCCTTCTTCGCGGACGTATTTCACGGCGGTGGCGACTTCCAGAAGGGCAGTCGGAAAGCGCGCCGGGGCAACGGAATAGCGCACGACAACGGCGTTCATGCCGATGGCATTGAAGCGCATGGCGATGGGCTCGGCTTCACGGTCGGACGTAAAGGCGTACGCGCCGCCCGGGCAGACGATGACGGTGGGACGCTTTTCGATGGGAACCTCTTTTGAAAGATCCAGAAAATACGTACACATGGCTGCGTAATCCGCAGAGCCCGGCACGTGCAGTTTGATTTTTTCATGTATCATAAAGACAACTCCTTTGGCCGCAAAATTGCAGGATAAACCATACTGTCTTTAGTATATCAGCTGTTGACGGGCGGTGCAAGGCGATTTTGTGAAAATTTGGGTATTATCACGCTTTTTAGAATGATGGTGGGTAAAAAAGAAAGCCGCTGCCCGGTTTGGGTGCGGCTCTCAGCTAAACGAACTTACTTCGTTTTCTTTGCGGTTTTGGTGGTTTTTGCGGCTGCCTTTGTGGTTTTTGCGGCGGGCTTGGCTTCGGCTTTCACCTCTGCCTTGACCTCCGGCTTTGCTTCCGCTTTCACCTCTGCCTTAGCTTTCTCTTTTGCAGCCGGCTTTGCGGTTTTTGCGGCGCACTTTGCCGGGGCTTTCTTTTCCTTTTCGACCTCGGTGAGCACCCAGTTCTGGTTATCGCCCTTCACGAACTCCCAAAGCTGTGCCGGTGCGCCGTCTGCATCGCTGATGTCCTTAATGTCGACGACCTTGCCGGACGCGACATGCGTGATGCGGCGGCAACCCTTGACGGTAGTGGTCAGCTTCCAGAGCTGGGAAGCGTTGCCCTGTGCCTCTGCGAGAACGAGTGCGGTGCCGTTTTCTGCCTCACCCGGAACGGTGAGCGCGAGACCGCTGACCTTATGGACGAGCTGCACGGACGTGCCCTCTGCCGGGACGGCGCACCAGACCTGCGTTTCGCCGCCGTTTGCGGTCATCTGCACGGCAGAGCCGCCGCAGGAAGCGAGAACCTTACCGCTTCTATGGTTTGTGATAACGTATTTCTTTTCTGTCTTTTCTGCCATGAATGATCTCTCCTTTATGAATAAACCTATGCTTTTCGCATATCATTTTCTGATTTTCTATGTACGATAATTAAGTATAATCATAAATTCCTGCAAAGTCAAATCGGCCACAAGGGCTTTTATCTGCGGGTTTTACAATGAGAATTTTGCTGTTTACGGCAGATTTTGACGGGTTTTTATCTCTCTATCGTGAAAAGTGTCAAAAATTCGGATAGATTTCAGGATAGACTTGAAAATTGAATTGACTTTTTCCATAAAATGTTAATTTGTTTTTTGCGGATATTCTACAAGCAAAAGGAAAGAATTCACAAAATCGTAAGAGAAATTTACGTTTTATATCCTTGCATTCGGGTGGTGTATCGTGTATTCTTATATTTAGATAAGAAAAAGGAGATCGTAACGGGATGGATAGCTTAGACCGTAGACAGGGGCTTTCTTCGGAGCAGGTAGCGCAGCGCGTGCGCGACGGGCTTTCAAACGCCGATGAGGGCATTAAGACCAAAACCGAAAAGCAGATCATTTTAGAAAACACGTTCACATTTTTTAACATTTTGAACTTTGTACTGGCGCTGTTCGTTTTGCTGGTGGGCTCGTTTAAGAACCTTTTATTTTTGGGCGTTATCTTTTCTAATATTATTATCGGTTCGTTTCAGGGCATAAGAGCGAAACGGACGATTGACAAGCTCTCCCTCATTTCCGCACCGAAGGCTTCTGTGCTGCGCGACGGAAAACTGCAGACGATACCCGTGAGCGGGATTGTGATGAACGATGTGCTGCACCTTTCGACCGGGCAGCAGATCTGCGCCGACGCCATCGTTTTGGATGGCGAAGCGGAAGTGAATGAATCGCTCATCACGGGCGAAAGCGATCCGGTCTTGAAGCGCGCAGGTGACGAGCTGCTTTCCGGCAGCTTCATCGTTTCCGGCAGCTGTTACGCCGAAGTGGAGCACGTAGGCCGCGAAAACTACGCAAACCGCATCGCAAACGGCGCGAAGTATGTGAAGCGCACGAACTCCGAAATTCTCCATTCCCTCGATTTCATTGTAAAGACGCTCGGCTTTACGCTGGTGCCGATTGGCATTTTGCTTTTCTGCAAGCAGTTTTTTTTGCTGCATGACACGATCCGCGAAGCCGTTGTGAGCACGGTCGCCGCGATCCTCGGCATGATCCCGGAGGGGCTCATTTTGCTGACAAGCGTGGTGTTTGCCGTAAGCGTACTGCGGCTTTCACGCTACAAGACGTTGGTGCAGGACCTGTACTGCACCGAATCGTTGGCACGCGTAGATGTGCTATGCTTAGACAAAACAGGTACGATCACCGAAGGCACGATGCAGGTGGACGAGCTGCACCCGCTGACGGGCTACACCGAAGAGGACATGACGGCTCCGCTGAAGGCGCTTGTGCAGGTTTTGACGGACGACAACCCGACGTACAACGCGGTGAAAGCATACTTTCCCGGCGGATCGGACTGGAAAGCTGCGGCGACGGTGCCATTCTCCTCTGCGAGAAAGTGGAGCGGCGCGTATTTCGGCGAGCGCGGCACGTATGTGATGGGTGCGGGCGAATTCATTTTGGGCAAACGCTTCGGTGCGCTGCGTGAACACACGGAGGAATATGCGGCGCGCGGCGAACGCGTTTTGCTGCTGGCCCACTCTGCAAAGCCTTTCCTTGAAAACAAGGTGCTGCCGGATGACATTAAGCCGGTAGGCTTCATTTTAATCAGTGATAAGATCCGCACGGAAGCACCGCAAACGCTGCGCTATTTTGCAGAGCAGGGCGTGACGCTGAAGGTCATCTCCGGCGACAACGCCGTGACGGTCTCTAACATTGCACAGAAGGCCGGTCTGCCCCACGCGGAAAACTACTGCGATGCGACAATGCTGCACACCGACGAGGAGATCGCGGGGGCAATTGAGCAATACAGTGTGTTTGGCCGCGTGACGCCGCAGCAGAAACTGAAATTTGTGCAGGCGTTAAAAGACCACGGCCACACGGTGGCGATGACGGGCGACGGTGTGAACGACGTTCTGGCGCTGAAAGAGGCCGATTGCAGCATTGCGATGGCTTCCGGCAGCGACGCGGCGCGCACGGTCTCGAACCTCGTTTTGCTCGACTCCAACTTTGCTTCCATGCCGCAGGTGGTGAAGGAAGGCAGGCGCTCCATCAACAATTTGCAACGCTCTGCATCGCTGTTTTTACAGAAGACGATCTATTCGACGGTACTGGGTGTGCTGTTCATTTTTCTTTCTGCTTCCTACCCGTTTGAGCCGATTCAGCTGACGTTTATCAGTTCGATTACGATCGGTATTCCGTCGTTTATACTGGCGCTGGAGCCGAACAACGAGCGTATAAGCGGCAGCTTTTTAGCGAACGTTTTGAAGAAATCGTTCCCCTCTGCCCTGACGATGATCCTTGGCGTTTTGTTTTTGACGCTGTTTAAGGGGCCGCTGAATTTGACGAACCCGCAGGTCTCGACACTTTCGGTCATTGTGGCGTTTGCCGTTGGGTTTATGCTGATGTTCAAGCTTTGCCTGCCGTTCAACGCGCTGCGCGGGGCGCTGTTCGGCACGATGGTGGCGGCGTTCTTTGTGGGATACATCGGCTGCATGGACCTGGTTTCCATGGTGCCGCTGACCGCCCCGATGCTGTTTATTTTGATTCCGCTGCTCATTGTGTCGGTCGTCTTTATGGTGCAGACGAACCATTTTATGGAGCATTTTGCAGAGCACCACACGCGGCGTTTGCTGCAAAGCAGGTTCTTCCAGAATCACCGCAGAAAGCGGCGTGAGGCAGCGCACAAAGACCGCCATGCCGCCCGCAGAACGCGCCGCCGCACAGAGCAGCCAAGCAGGGTGCGAGACAGTAAAAGAGCTTAATTTAGTCGAGATAATATGAAAATACCCCGGCAGGCGGTTTGGATGGCTTGCCGGGGTGTTCTTATGCGCTTGTTAATTTTACAGGATGCAGTATTTTGCCATGTAGTCTTCCATGGCGGGGAGGATATTGTTGTATTTTTCGGACTGCTTTAAGTACTCGTGGATGTCCTCGACGGTGACGATGGCGTGGACCTTAATGCCGAACTCCTCGTTGACCTCCATGATGGCGGTTTTGCCGGGAACCTTGCCTACCTCGCAGCGGTTGACGGAGATGAACATATCGTTGACTTTCACATTGCCGCAGCCATAGAGGATCGGCATGGTCTCGCGCACGGCGGTACCGGCGGTGATGACGTCTTCGATGATAATAATTTTATCGCCGTCCTTCGGCTTGTAGCCGACGAGGCTGCCGCCTTCGCCGTGGTCTTTCTCTTCCTTGCGGTTGAAGAAGTAGGGCTTCGAGATGCCATACTCGTTATAGAGGGACGCGGCGGCGGCTGTGGCAAGCGGAATACCTTTGTACGCCGGGCCGAACATGGCGGAGAAATCTTCGCCGACGGTCTCCTTGATGAGCGATGCGTAGAACTTGCCGAGCTTTGCGATCTGCTCGCCGGTCTTATAGTTGCCGGTATTGACGAAGTACGGCGTATTGCGGCCGCTCTTCGTGACGAAGGAGCCGAAACGCAGCACGTCTGCGGACATCATGAACTCGATAAACGCCTTTTTGCTTTCTGTCAGCATAAAAACCATCCTTTATTTCCGTCATGGGTCGGAATTTATTTTTATCAGTATAGCATAGATTTGTGTTTTCGTCAAAATTTTTTACGCGAACTTACGCTGCCGGAGAAAGTCCGTTTTCCGCCGACCACGTATAGACGGAATACGTATTGCCGTCCGTTGTAACGGCGACGGTGCCGTCTGTATCGGTGCGCAGGATCTTGCAGTTGCGTTCGGAAAGGCTTTCGAGCGTTTCGTGGTGTGGGTGACCGTATTTATTATCCTGCCCGCAGGATATGACGGCGACGGCGGGGTTCACGGCGCGGAGAAAATCCATGGAGGACGATGTGGACGAGCCGTGGTGACCGCACTTTAAAACGTTTGAAGTGATGTCCGTTTCGCGTGCTAAGATATTCTCTTCAACCTCGGTTTCGGCGTCGCCGGTGAGCATAAAGGAGATATTGCCGTAGGTGAAGCGCAGAACAGCGGAATAGTTGTTGAGGTTATCGAATATCTCGTCCTTTTCCGGGGATAGGACGGCAAAATTGGCGTTTTTGGGCGCGGAGATTTTTGTATCGGTGGAGATCTGCTCGGTTTGGACGTTTTTGTCGAGCAGGGCATCGAGCATATTTTCGTATGTAGCGGTGGTGGGCGTTTGGTCGTCGGGCAAAAGGGGCATGTAGAACGTGCCGATGGTGTAATCCTCGATAATCTGCTTCATGGAGCCGATGTGGTCTGCGTGCGGATGCGTGGCAACAACGGCATCGAGCGATGTGACGCCGAGCGCCTGAAGGTCGCTTTCAATAGTCTCTCCCGCTTCGCGGGTGCCGGCATCAATGAGCATGTTGTAATCGGTGCCGATTTGAATTAAAATGCTATCCCCCTGCCCGACATCTAAAAAGTAGACGGCGCAGTCGGCGGCATCGGTGCTTTGAGTGGGCTGTGCGGGGTCGCTTGAGTCTGTGTTCGGTGCACCGGTGAGGTACGTTTCAAGCTCCGGGAAATAATAGACAAGCACCGCCGCGAGCACAAGGACGGCGCTGATGACGGCGGAAAGCGTTTTTTTGTTCCGGGGTTGGCGGCGACGGACTGCGCCGGTTCTTTTTTGTGGCATGAGCCTCTCCTTTTTGTTTACATAATTTGTTTTACGTGATACAAAAAAGCTGCCGCAGTTTTTACTTGCAGCAGCTTATTTTGCAAATCCTACTCTTTACTTACCTTGCGTTTCGTCCTTGTAAAGGTTAAAGCGGAACAGCTTGGATTCATCCGCTTCATTATCGCAGACCACAAAGGCTTCTGCGATCTTTCCGCCTTCGATCAAAGACGTAAGGCCGATGAGCTGACACAGCTTGCTTTTCAGGTTCAGCTTATCACCGTCGCGCGTCATCAGATACACATTGCCCTCGCAGCTATCCAGTACAGACAGGAAGCCCGGAACATCGATGTCGTGAAGTTCGATCATCTTGGACATCAGTCATCTCTCCTTCGATATGAGATTTAGTCTCATTATGGTTTGCCGATAGGGTTCTATGTGGAAAACCATAATATCCTATGATGGCTTTATTCTATCACAACAGCAGAGAATACACAAGGGCTAAACGGAAAAAAGGTGTGTTGCATTCCGGTTAAATTTTCAGTGAATTTGTTAAACATTAAGAAAGTTTATGAATCTTTCCAATCATTCGCCGGAGGCACCGTAGTTCGCGAGCACGCGGGCGCTGGGATCGTTGACGTCGCAGCCCTCCCACGCTTTGTTCGGCATCCAGAAATCCTTGACCATTTCCGCCTGACCGGGATAGTATTTTTCAAAAATTTCACGGTAGAGAAGGGATTCTTTCGTAAACGGCGTTGCGAACGGATATTTTGCGGCGCGGAGCTTCATTTCGTCATCGGTATACTTTGTTTCGGCGTAGGCCTTGAGGTAATCGACCATAGAGTGACCGACGGCATCGGAGAACGCGGCTTTTTCGCGGTACAAAATCGGCAGCGGGAGGTAATCGCCCTCGAACGCGTGGCGCAGGAGGTATTTGCCTTTTTTGTACTTGTTGAGCTTCATCTCGGGATCGACGGACATGACGTATTTGACGAAATCGAGATCGCCGAACGGAACGCGGGCTTCGAGCGAGTTGGCGGAGATGCAGCGGTCGGCACGGAGCACGTCGTACATATGAAGCTCCCGCACGCGCTTTTGGGCTTCCGTTTGGAACGCAGCGGCGCTGGGGGCGAAATCTGTATATTTGTAGCCGAAGAGCTCATCGGAAATTTCACCGGTGAGCAGCACGCGGACATCGGTCTGCTCGTGAATGGCTTTGCAGACGAGGTACATGCCCATGCTGGCGCGGATGGTGGTGATGTCATACGTGCCAAGCAGCGCAATGACGGTTTCGAGGTTTTCGATAACATCGTCCTTTGTGATGATGACCTCGGTGTGGTCGCTGTGAATGTAATCGGCAACTTCGCGGGCGTATTTTAAATCGATAGCATCTTCACTCATGCCGATGGCGAACGTGCGAATGGGCTTCTTTAAAAGCTTTGCCGCGACGGAGCAGACGAGGGAGCTGTCAAGCCCACCGCTGAGAAGAAAGCCGAGCGGGGCATCGGCATCGAGCCGCTTTTCGATGCCGGCAACGAGCTTATCATGGATGTTTTTACAGACGGTCTCGAGGTCATCGTGGCAAACTTCTTCGACTTCGGCGATGTCGCAGTAGCAGGTGAATTTGCCGTCCTTATGGTAGTGGCCCGGCGGGAACGGCATAACGCGATGGCACAGGCCGACGAGGTTTTTCGGCTCGCTGGCAAACATAATGTGGCCGCTTTCGCTGTACCCGTAGTAGAGCGGGCGGATGCCGATGGGGTCGCGCGCAGCGATGAAGCTATCGGTCTCGGCATCGTAAATAATCAGGGCGAACTCGGCGTCGAGCTTTTTGAACATCTCGGTGCCCTCTTCTTTGTAGAGAGGGAGTAAAATTTCGCAGTCAGAATCACTTTTGAAGGTGTAGCCTTTTCTCTGGAGCTCCTCTTTAACGGAACGGAAGCCGTAGAGTTCGCCGTTGCAGACGACGGCGGAACCGTCCAGCTCAAACGGCTGCATGCCTTCTTCTGTGAGGCCCATGATGGCGAGGCGGTGGAAAAAGAGCCAACCTGCGGACGTTTCCAGTGTGCGGGACATATCCGGCCCGCGGGAAACGGTTTTATCAAAACCCTTTCGTAAATCTTCCAAACGAATGTCTTTTGCTGTGTAACCCATAATTGAACACATATCGGTTCCCTCCAAATAAAATAATTTCAGTCCAAACGCAAATAAAAAAAACAGCCGTTTGTCCCAATTTCTTAGGACGAATAGCTGTTGTATCCGCGGTGCCACCTAAATTATCTTATAAAGAAGATCACCTTTACTGTCTCTAACAAGACAGGCACGGCTTAACGCGCCGCCACACGTCGCACCTACTGAGATATGCGCATCTTTTCGGCTTGAGGCTCCGAAGTGTTATTCGCCGGTGTGCTTACGCGGAGTTCACACTCTCCCCCGCTCACTGTGCAAAGCGGTCTGCCGGGTACTTCTCTTCATCTGTGCCCTTGAATTATTATGCTAAGTTTATACCACCAAAATTTCATTTTGTCAACACTTTTTTGAAAAAATTTTTGATTTTACATGAAATTTGCAATTTTTCGGTTTACAACTTGCAGTTTGTAAGCGGTTTTTAGCCATACTAAAACGTATTTGTCAAAAATCAAAAAGCTCTTTTCATTTTACCGGAGTTGTATTATAATAAGCTTGGATAAAATGCAAAATGAAACAGGAGGTCTTTTCCATGTTTGCCTATAAAACTTTAAAAAGCGGCACTGACATTCGCGGTGTTGCAAGCGAAGGCGGCGGCGCGCCGATTAACCTGACCGATGAGGTCGTGGAGCGCATTGCGGCCGGTTTTCTCGTTTGGTGCGAAAAGCACCTGGATAAGTGCGCCGAGGGGCTGAAAATTGCCGTCGGCCATGACTCCCGCATTTCCGCAGACCGCATTGCGGCGGCGCTGTTCCGCGCGTTTACGACGTACGGTGCTTCGGTTTACGACTGCGGCCTTGCCTCTACCCCGTCGATGTTCATGGCGGTTTTGGAGCTGCCGTGCGACTGCTCGGTGCAGATTACGGCGAGCCACCATCCGTTCTTCCGCAACGGACTGAAGTTCTTCACACCTGCGGGCGGCCTTGACAGCCCGGATATTTCCGAGATTTTGGAATATGCACAGAACGGCGCTGCGCCGAAGGAGACCGACAACGGCACGCTGGTGCCGGTGGACTATATGTCGAAATATGCAGATAATCTGCGCGAGATGATCCGCAAGGGCGTGAACGCGGAAGATTATGCGCACCCGCTTGCGGGCTTTAAAATCGTTGTGGACGCCGGCAACGGCGCGGGCGGTTTTTACGCAAACGACGTGCTGAAGCCGCTTGGTGCGGACATTACAGGCAGCCAGTTTTTGGAGCCGGACGGCCGCTTCCCGAACCACATTCCAAACCCGGAGAACGAGGAGGCCATGGCGAGCGTTTGCGCGGCGACCGTGAAGGCCGGTGCGGACCTTGGCGTAATTTTTGACACAGACGTAGACCGCGGCGGCGCTGTGGACAGCCGCGGCGAAGAGATCAACCGCAACCGTCTTGTGGCGATTGCTTCCGCCATTGCGCTGGAGGGTAACCCGGGCGGCACCATTGTGACGGACTCCATTACATCCGACGGACTCAAGACCTACATTGAGCAGACGCTCGGCGGTAAGCATCACCGCTTTAAGCGCGGTTACAAGAATGTCATCAACGAAGCGGTACGCCTGAATAACGAGGGCGTGAACTGCCCGCTGGCGATTGAGACGAGCGGCCATGCGGCGCTGCGCGAGAACTACTTCCTTGACGACGGTGCCTATCTGGTGACGAAGATTATCATTAAGGCGGCACAGCTGCGCCGCGAGGGCAAATCGCTCGATAGTCTCATCGCCGATCTGAAGGAAGCCAAGGAAGAAAAAGAGTTGCGCTTCCCCATTACCGCGGAGGATTTCCGCCCCTATGGTGAGAGCACCATTGCGGCGCTTGAAAGCTACGCGAAAGCGCACAACTGGGACATTGCGCCGGACAACCGCGAAGGCATCCGCATTTCGTTCCCGGAAAACGACGGCGACGGCTGGTTCCTGCTGCGCATGAGCGTACACGACCCCATTTTACCGCTGAATATCGAAAGCAATTCCGTCGGCGGCGTACGCGTGCTGGCCGAAAAGCTGCTGAAGTTCTTTGACGAAGTGAAGCCGGAAAATGTAGACTATGCGGCGCTGAAGAGATTTTTGGAAAAGTAAGCTGAAATTAAATATTTAAATAAAAAGAACTCCCGGCTGCTGCGGTTCATCATTGCGGCAGTCGGGAGTTTTTGGTTTTTACGGTTCGATGGGCGGTGTCGGCTGCGGTTGAGTGAGCGCGGTGCGGCGGGTTTTGCGGTGGTGCAGGATGGCATAGATGGCGATTTGAATGAGCATGGCTAGGACGTTGGAGAGACCGATAATCATGGGAATCAGTGTGACCAACGCATCGCCGAGCCAACTGGCATCCAGCGGTCTGAAATACACTTTGCAGTGCTGCCACACAAAGAAAGCCGAGCAGACGCTCTGTACGACCAGTACTTCTGCTGTATTCCAGATTTTTTGTATGTAACCGCCTTTTTCAATCGCGCGATTGATGAGCGGAGTTACGCAAGTAGTCGCCGTGAAAATCAAGACAAGCAGTGCAAAGCTTATAAAATTATATTCGTCGAATGAATAAAGACACTCAAAAAGCAAGAATATGCCGAAAACGCCGCTTACGGCTTGCGCGACTAAAATTAAAAGCGGCAGGAGAACTTTGAAGTGTTTTTTGAAAGCCATGAGGTCACCTCGCAATCAGTTGTATGAGGGTTACGGATGAAAGTGATATTGGGGACATGGGCTCTCCCCTTTCTATGGTCTGTATGCTTTTAGTATACTGTTTTTCAGGTGGGTGTCAAGGGATTTCGTCAAAACTCGATGATATGGAGTTTTTGGGCGATTTCTTTGGCGTCGCCGCGGCGTTTGACGCCGAGCTTTTGGAGGATGTGGATGACATGCGTTTTGACGGTGGCGACCTTGACACCGAGGATGTCGGCGATCTCCTGGTTGCTGCGGTTGCCGCACAGGAGCCGGAGCACCTGCGTTTCTGCGGGCGAAAGCGGTTCTGAGAGCCGCGGCATGGGACGCAAGAAATTCGGGTACAAAACAGCCTGACGGCGCGTTTCCTGTAAAAGGAGTGAAGAGAAGGGCTCGTCCTTTTTGTAGCCGGTAAACGTCAGCATGGGCATTACGGCGGCGCCAAACTGCGCAATGGGCATAACGAAGCGGTACTCATGGGCGGCATCAAGCGCCTGCATCCACTCCTCCTGCCACCGGGCGTTATTTTGCCGCTGATAGCAAACGGCCGTTAGGATGCGGATATATATGCGGTCCATCACGCGGCCGCAGCGTTCGCAGAACGGGATGAGCGAGGCCAATGTGAGCAGCGCCGCATTTTCTTCTCCGAGCGCGATCTCAACCATGGCACGCGTTATATACTGGTAGCGCCACATGGTACGGATGCGCGGCGTAATCTGGGGGGCAGATGTACGGTACCACTGCTCTACCTTTTCCATTTCACCGGTGCGCAGCCATATGCGGCAGCGCATGGCATCAATATTCGGCAGGAAACGCTTGTTGTCCTCCTCAAACTCTGTTCGCAGACTGTCTAAAGAAGAAAGCGCCATGATGGCGTTGCCCTGCTTCGTTTGGACGCGCGCCATGAGACCGATGATGGCGAACGTCATATCCGGCGTACCGTGACGCTCGATCTCGGGCAACTGGGCCACAAGCGTCATGAGCCACGGAAGGTTATCCTCCCCTTTTTCAAATTTGCTTTCGCAAAGGGCGCAATCGGCAAAACCGATGCCGTCTTTGCCGAGAATGGCCTCCATCGGCTTGCGGATGGTTTTGTAGAGCAGTTCATCGTGCTTGGACCACGAACAAAAATCTTTGCCGCCGTTCATAAGACTTGGCAGCATGCTGGTGACAGAAAACGTGGGTGTTTGCAAGCTTTTATCCGTTAGAATTTTGAAATAGTTGCCGATGTTCTCTGCGATGCCTTTGCTGCTGCGCTGCGGGAGGGAGATGTCGAGATATGCAAGCTTGCCGCGCACCTCTTTGTAGGCGGTGTCGGTCTTTTTGAGTGGAGCGGCATACTCCTGCAGGGCGGAATACCACATTTCGGAGGCTTCGTAATCCATGCAGAGGGACGTGAGCATGCTCATACCGCACATGAGCGATGGCGAGCGGAGGATCTCCTCTTTCGGGATAGCATAGTAATACTTTTCCATCTCATAGTAATGTCCCACACCGGGGTGCTGCTCTGCGTTGCGGATGAGCATTTCCGAGACGCGGCGGTGGTCCTTGCAGCGCGAATAGCACTCGAGCGCATGCTCGTAATCTTCGTGCAGCTCATAGTAAAGTCCGGCGCGGCTGTACACTGCGGCCTGCTCCTGCGGCGTATAGACTTGGCGGAGCTCCCACATGAGAAACTGTTGGAAAAAGCTCCAGAAGCGGTATTTCTGTGCATCGGCATTTAAAAGCATGGTGGTATCGTGCCGAACGATGGAAATAAGCTCGTTGATGTGGCTGTCGCCGGAAATCATCTGGGCAAGCTCGGCGTCGAATGTATCGAACGGGGCGATGTCGAGCAGCATACGGCGCAGCGGCATTGAAAAGCGGTTGAAGATGTTATCCTCAAAATAGTGATAGATTTCCTGCTGCACAATGCCGACGATCTCCGGCGTATAGGGCTGACCGTTTTGCATCAGGCGCGAAAGCGCCGTTAGGGCCAGCGGGTAGCCGAGAGAATCGTGGATGATGACGTTGATCTCTGCTTCCGTTGGTGTGCAGCCATTCTTTTCCAGAAAAACACGCACGGTATCGCGGTCAAACAGCAGATCTCTGGCCTCGATGAGCTGCAAAAGCCCCGTAAAGCGGAATGGCATGAGCCAGCCGGGCAGCACGCCGCGGCTTAAAATGACGAAGTGCAGCTCCGGATTTTCGCGGATCCATGCGCAGAGCGTTTGCTGATCTTCCGGGTCTTTGAGCGCGGGCAGGGAATCGATCACAATCGCATCTACATTTTTCGGCACGGGCTCGTGCAGGAATTCCGGGTCTTCTGCCGAAAACACGCAGGTTTTGTGATTGCCGAGCAAGGCGGTGGCGGCTGTAGACTTGCCGAAGCCGCACGGCGCGCTGAAGAAAATGACGCGGCACTGAGCCCAACCCTGTAAGAATTGCTCGCGCAGCGATGGCTTGATGACGACTTCATTCATGTGCTCTACTCCCCTTTTATGGTTTATAATCACAATATATCATATTCCGCGCGAAATGTAATCCATCTAAAGATGGATTTTTGAAAAAATTTTGGTTTTGTCGAGGAGAAAAGGTGGAAAGGTAGTACGATTTTGCGGAAATGAAAAAAGCCTCTCGGACACCGGCACGTGCATGCGGTGTTCGAGGGGCAATTTTGTTGTATTTTGTACAACTGTATTTTATACAGCTTTTACGCGGCTTTTTCCTGAAGCTTCTGCTTTTTTCTCTGCGTCTTCGACGAGACGGCTCTTGGAGAGGTCGGCGTGGCGATAATAGAGCAGTGTGAGGGTGCTGCACACGAGCCAACCGGCAGGGTAGCCTAAGGCGATGGGAATGATGGTGTTGGAGATGAAGTTCGCCATGATAAAGAGGTAAATCTGGCGGAAGATGACGAACGAGCTCAGCATGATAATCATCGGTGCGCGGGAATTACCCGCACCGCGCAGCACGCCGGAGTAGACCTGGTTGACGCAGCAGAACACGTAGAACGGCGAGCAATAACGCAGCAGCATGGAACCGTATGCGACGACCTCTGCTTTGCCGTTGAAGAACGAGACGAGCTGCGGCGCGAAGATGAGCAGCGGGATTGTCAGAATGACGGTTGCGACGACGGACATGAGGAACGCCGTGCGTGCGCCCTTCTTGGCGCGGCCGACCTGATCGATGCCGAGGTTCTGGCCGACGAATGTGGTAGACGCGAGCGCGAGAGACTGCATCGGCAGGAAGAGAAGCTGGTCAATCTTACTGTACGCCGTCCAGCCGGACATACAGTCTGCGCCGAAGTAGTTCACATAAGACTGTACAAATACGTTCGAGAACGCGGTGATCGCCATTTGGATGGCGGCCGGGATGCCGACGCGCACAATCTTCGCGAGCATTTCTTTATCGAGTTTCAAATATTTGAGCTCGACCTTGATGCAGGAATCCGTGCGGAACAGCGTAATCATCGTAAGCATGGCGGAAACGCCCTGCGAGATGATGGTCGCATACGCAACACCCTCAACGCCCATGCCGAGCGACAGCACGAAGACGAGATCGAGAATGATGTTGAGCACGGCGGAGACGACGAGGAAATAGAACGGGCGCTTGGAATCACCCACGGCACGCAGAATGCCCGCGCCCATGTTGTAAAGCATAAGGCCGATGACGCCCGCGAAGTAGATGGTGAGGTACGCAGAGGACTCCGGCATGACCTCTGCCGGGGTCTTCATGAAATTGAGCACGAAGGGGATCATAGCGATGCCGATGATTGTAAAGAGCACAGCCAAAATGAGCGTCATGACGATGGAGGTGTGGACGGTATCGCGCACCTTATCATACCGCTTTGCACCGTAATACTGTGAAATGACGACGCCGGCGCCGCTGGAAAGCCCTAAGAATATGCCGATGAGCATGTTGATAACGGGACCGACCGTGCCGACCGCCGAGAAAGCCTCATTGCTGACGTAGTTGCCGACAACCCACGTATCGACCGTGTTGTAGAGCTGCTGGAAAATGTTGCCGATGAGAAGCGGAAACGCGAATGTGATGAGGTGGCGGAAGATGCTGCCCTGCGTCATATCCACATCGCGCTTATTTTTCTGCTTCAGGATGCTGAGTTTAGACATAATAATATCACCTGCAACTGATTATACACGCTCTGTTTGAGATAATCAACTAAAATCTTAAAAATGTGGAATATCTTTTACCTCGATACGCACAATAAACCCGGTTAAACAGAAAGGGTGGTCGTATGAAAAAGAAAACACCGCAGCAATATGACGCGATGGTGCAGAAGGCTTCACCGCACTCCCCCGTACTGAAAAACTGCCTGTTTGCGTTTTTATCCGGCGGGGCCATCTGCACACTGGGGCAGGCGCTTGCGAACACGTTCATGCTGCTGGGGCTCGATTTAAAAGACGCGCGGACGTGCGTTTCAATCTCGCTCATTTTCATTTCCGCCGCGCTGACAGCCTGCGGCGTATACGACAACATAGCGAAATACGCCGGGGCAGGCACGCTGGTGCCGATTACGGGGTTTGCGAACTCAATGGTCTCCCCTGCGCTGGAATTTAAAAGCGAGGGCTTTGTGACGGGCCTCGGCGCGAAGCTGTTCACGGTGGCGGGGCCGGTACTGGTGTTCGGCATTTCGGCTTCGGTTTTGTACGGGATCGTGCTGTATATCATCGGGCTGTTTTAAGGAGGGCTTATGAAAAGACTCGGACGTTACACGCTTCTATTTGAGCGCCGCCCGGCGATTTTGGGCCACGCGGCGGTGTGCGGAAAAAAAGAAGCCGCGGGCCCGCTGGCGCGCGACTTTGACCAGACGTTTCTCGATTCTTATTTGAATCAGGAAAGCTGGGAAAAAGCGGAAAGCATGCTGCAAACGGAAGCCGCGAACCTTGCGATACGCAAGGCGGGGCTTCAAAAGCAGGACATTAACATGGTATTTGCGGGAGATCTGCTGAACCAGTGTATTTCGAGCACGTTTGGTCTGCGCGGAATGGACATTCCGTTCCTTGGGCAATACGGGGCGTGCTCCACGATGGCGCAAACGCTCATCATGGCCTCCATCATGGTGGAATGCGGCGCGGCGAACTACGCCTGCGCGGTGACCTCCTCCCACTTCTGCACCGCGGAGCGGCAATTCCGCACGCCGCTGGAATACGGCAGCCAGCGCGCGCCGACTGCGCAGTGGACGGCGACAGCTTCGGGCAGCGCGGTGCTCGGTATGAGCGGCGACATTCAAGTGCGGCACGCGACCGTGGGGCGCATCACCGACCTTGGTGTGACCGACATGACGAACATGGGCGCGGCGATGGCCCCCGCTGCGGCGCAGACTTTGCTGGATTATTTTAACGATACGGCGACAAAGCCTGAGGACTACGACCGCATTTACACAGGCGACCTCGGGGCGGTTGGCACAAAATTATTATACGAACTGCTGCGCGAAAACGGGATCGTTCTGCGCAACCACGAGGACTGCGGGCTGATTTTATTTGACCGCGAGGCACAGGACGTGCACGCGGGCGGCTCCGGCTGCGGGTGCTCAGCCGGTGTATTATGCGGGCATATTTTGAACCGCATGGATCGCGGAGAGCTGAAAAATATTCTCTTTATGGCTACCGGCGCACTGATGTCCACAACCTCTTCGCAGCAGGGCGAGAGCATACCGGGCATCGCGCATTTGGTGCATGTGGGGAGGGGATAAAAAACCCGGCACAATCTGTACCGAGCTTTTACGGCGGATGATGCAATTAAGCTACGTCATCCGCTTTATTCTTTCTTTTGAGTTTTGAGAGCAATTCGAACACAATCTCTTTTACGAGCGGTTCTTTGAGCAACAGTAAGACGACGCCGTAGAGGCCAAAAAACAATATCGCTGCAAACACCAGCAACCAGAATGTGCCGATTTGCAGATGACTGACCCAAACTGCGCTAAGCACAGCCGGAATGAGTGCTGCAAAAATTTTAAAATAATGTATATCCAGAAAAGCACCGCGCACTTCTGAACGCAACGCAATATACTGCACCACGAGCACCGCAAACTCGGCGGCAAGCGTACCTATGGCCGCACCGGCCGCGCCGTACAGCGGAATTAAAATCGCATTTAATATTAGATCGGTAACAGCACCGGCGATTTCGGAAACAAGCACTGTTTTTTCACGCCCAAGCGGCACAAGAATTTGAATGCCCAACACATTTGTGATGCCAATAAACAATAGCGTCGGCATAATGATCTGCATAGGCAGAGTTGCTGATTCATACAGTGTACCGCCGGTCAGGAAACAAATGCTCTGCTCGGCAAATAGCATGAAAAAGATCATCAGCGGCAGTGCCACCAGCATGACAAAGTTCAGAGCCTTTGCACTGATACGCCTGAATTCGCCCTTCATCTCCATCTCAACATAATACGAGGCGCGCGGCAACAGAACCGTGCCAAGCGATGTAACTAAGCTGACTAAAATGACCTTCACCTTTACAGCTGCATCGTAGTATCCGACTTGTTCTTTTGTCGTCATAATCCCCAGCATAACGTTGTCGAGATTCGTATAGATTGTCGTGGCACAGGACATGGCGAAAAAGATCAGCACCGGCTTTAAGTGACGGTGTATGCTGTAATATCCGACTGGGTGAAAATCGATGTACTTTCGCGCATGAAACAAATTGATAATATTTGCAGCACTGGATGCAAATACGGTGATGCCTCCATAAACTACATAATCGCTTTTTTGGTGGATCAAAAGAAACATGCCGACCATGGCGATGATCTTGAAGACAATCGACCGCACCGCAATATAAGTGTACTGCTCCAAAGCTTTATAGAGCCACTCCATACCAATGGCAGAAAACAGAATCATAGAGCTGACCACGATATACAGTGCTCTGTCCTCCCGCAGCCGCGGCACAAAAATAATGGCCAGTGCCAGCGCAACATATGATAACGCCCCGACTACAAGGTTAATGGCGAGCAGTTCGTGTGTCGTTCGCGTCAGCTGCTCCCGGTCATCTCGCACCATAGCGCAGATGCGTATGCCGTAAATTGGGATGCCAAGCTGTGCAAACATGTTGAAATAGGTGATTAACGAGATGGCAAACGAAACCTTGCCTGTTCCATCCGGCAACAGAATATTGGAAACATAGCGGAAGGTGATGAGCGGAAAAATGATGGACGACATTGTGAGAATGGCGTTCATCACAAAATTTAATTTCAGGGATTTCCCTTTCATAAGCAGAACCTTTATCCTTTCGGTCTAAACCGCACGGTAAGCTCCGCAATTCTTACCGTATATATCTTTATGGAAACAAATATTTGCCGACATACGGGATCTTCTGCAATACCTTTACAAGCAGCAGAGCGGCAAAATAAACCGCAAACGCACCGAATAGCCGCCACCATCCGCTTAATGTATCGACCGAAAACCACGATGTAATTCGATCGATAACCAGCACGTGTATCAAGTAGATTCCAAAACTTGCCCCTGAAAGCCATTTGATGAGACGGATAAATTTCTCGTTTCGAAAAATCGGATAATCGCAAGCATACTTTATGAATACAAAAATGGCAGCAGCCAGAAGAATCGGAAAACGCATGAACTGCGCCGTTGCAATGCATACCTACAACGCAAAGACATGCCAAAACATTTAACACATCAAAATAAACAATTCGCTTTCGTTCTACTGTTTTTCCATGTTATCCTCTTAACCGTTTGCACCGACTTCTCGCTTTTTCATGGAAGCAAGTACCGGGAAAAGCAGGAAATTTGTAGATGTCAGCATTTTAAAGCTCTTAGCACCATTGAGTTCGGTATAAAGCGTTTCGCTTTTACTTTTAATCGTTTTCACCATAGCTTTTGCGGACTGCTTTGCCGCTTTGCTGTCTGTGGCTGTCAGATAAATGAAAAGCTGCATACCGGCAATTCGGGCGATATTTCTGCGTAGGAATGCGGCAGTTTTTGGTTCTGACGTACCGCTGTTTTCATACGCCGCATATGCATCGGAAAGGTGACCGAGTACCAACTCGTGCATCGCACAGTTGCGCTGTAAGCTGTTGATATTCATGCTCTGTGTGGAAAGCGAAACACGATACATATAGATTGTTTGCGGAGCAACGGTGACTGTTTTCACATACGGGATGGGGTACAAAAGGTACTCTGCATCTGTATAGAAACAGTTATCAAGATGAACGTTATTCTTTTGCAGAATACCCGTGCGATAGGTCACATTGTGCATCGCCACGGTGAGTTGATCGCAAACAGAAGAAAACGGCACGTCCATACACGGAGCAACGTTCGTTTTCTCTTCTTTTTTTTGCCCTGTTTCATGGTCTACACAGCAATGATCCGCACAGACCATATCGGCATTTGTCTTTTCCAGTATATCCAGAAAAGCGCCCATCTGTGCTGTGTTTACCCAGTCATCACCGTCTACCATACGAAAATATTTTCCGGTAGCGTGCTTGATGCCGCTATTTACAGTGGAACCGGGTCCTGCATTTTTTTGTGAGATCAAACGGAATGTTCCGGGATATTTTTTTTCATATGTGGAAACAATTTCCGGTGTGCGGTCTTTGGAGCCGTCATCGGTCACGAGGACCTCCACACGATCTAAAATTGCAGGATCGATAAAGGAATCAAGACACTGTTCGATAAATTTTTCTACGTTATACGCTGCGACTGAGATGCTTAGCACTTTTTGCATAATGTTCCCCCTCTTCCTTTTTTACAGTCTGCATCAATGCACCTAAGGCCATCCAGAACATAAAGGACATCGGCGAGCAGACATACAAAATTTCAGACATGAAACAGCTTGCACACACCATGGCTGCCAAAACGGCTAAATACGCCGGTGCGATTCCTTGCAGCTGCATAGAAATCTGTTTCCAATTTTTAAATACGGCAATGATACACCGCACAGCCAACGCAAGATACAAAAGCAAGCCCACAGCGCCCTGTGCGACTAAAATATCAAAGAAGGCGTTGTGCATACTGGAAAAGTGCATGTGGTCGTTATTGATTAAATAGGAGTCTTCCTGTTCGGCTTCAACGTAAGCCAAAACTGTGTTATGCCCCACACCGAAAACCGGTTTTTCTTTAAATATCTCGATTGCGCTTTTCCAAATATCTATACGGCGATTTGATATATCTGCCGCGTTCGTTTCTTTGGGGCGGATTGTCACCTTTGTTGCGTCGGGTTCAGCGCTTGGCTTTGCTGCTGCACTTGGTTTCGCTGAACTGCTTGCGCTCACAGTTTCTTTTTCCTCCATAACTGCCACACTGTTATTATAAACTGTCTTTATAGCTGTCGGCAAAGCTACCGAGGCTACAACCGCTACAACAGCAAGCAAAACGGTAACTCCTCTTCTGCGGCTTTTAACCGTATAAAGCACGGCACAAACCGCCACGCCGACAGTGAGCGCAATGCGGCACGCGCGGGAATCTGAAAACGTGATATACAACACATCTAATGCCACCAAACAGCTCATTGCAATACGCAAAATGATGTTGTGATTTTTACTGAAAACACCAATTGCAAGCAAAAGTGAGACGCAGCACATTAAAGCGCCGATATTCGGATCCCAATAGACACCGTAGAGGCGTCCCCAGTAAAAGCCAGTATAGTAAAGCGGCATTTCCGGTGTTTCGGGATAAAAGATCTCATTTTTTCCGAGAAGCATATAAGCAAAACTCATAACGGTCAGTACAGCACATACACTTAAATAAAATCCAATCCAAACGCGCCGCTTTCTTATATCTTCCGCGGAACGGCTCTCCTTATAGCAATACACCATTAAGAATAAGATTCCCTGCATGATGAGTGTTCGGATATTCTCATACCAACCATACTGGCGATTCAAAAAGGTTGAAAGCAGATAGGTTACGCAAAGTGCTGCGATCAGCCAAAAGCCACGGCTTTTACTGTACGTCTTAAAGTGTAAAAATCGATATACGCAGACTGCGGCAGATAAAAACAGTGTTGGCCATAATGCTAAAGAAATGATTGCCGTACCGAATGTCAGCGAGCAATCCTGAAAGAAGCCGACGGTCATAAACCCTAAGCCGGCAAATAGTTCAATCCACCAAAATGTGCGGTCGGCGAGTTTTTTCATAACAACTTCTTCCCCCTAACCCAATATGGATAATATCTCCTCTTTTTGTGCATCTAAGTCAAACGGACGAATTTGTTCGCGGAACGAGTGGACATCCTTATGAACACACGGCTGTGCATTTACGATCGCATTTGCCCACGTTCCTCCGTTGTTTTCGATATCAAGAAAAACACAATCATCTGTGAGCTTTACTTCATCCGTGATACGGTCGCTTAAAAATGTTTTCAAGCCCGCGACTTGTGCTTCGATTGCAGAAACAGGTAATCCCTCGAAAAGTGACGGTAATAAAAATGCGTCCATCGCCTGCAAAAGCGACGGTACATCGTCACGAATTCCCAAAAACTGCATATGTTCAAATAGCTGCATTTCTTTTGCCTGTGCTTCCACTGCCAGACGATCAGGCCCGTCGCCGATCAAAAGCAGCTTGGCGTTCGGCAGCTTTTCACGTGTCTTTTGCAGAATTTTCAAAAGGTAAGCGCTATTTTTAGCCGTGACATAGTTACCGATATGCCCGAGCACAACGTCTTTCTCCGAAAATCCGAGTACACTGCGCATTTTTGCGCGTACAGCAGAATCAAACGCATAGCGCTCAACTTCGATCGGATTGTATAGAATCTTCACCTTGTTTTGTTCAACCAATTCCGATGGGAACAACCATTTTGCTGCGGCTTTGGAACAGGCGTAATAAGCATTGGCGTACTTTGGCAGCTTGTTGCGGCTTCTGCCATTCATGAAAGACTTCAAAAATGCTTTTACTATGCTGCTTTCTCCCTGGGACGTGCTGTGACTATGCAAAATCACGCGCGATACACCGGCATCGTGTGCGGCTTTGGCACCAATACAGTGCATCGGCTCTGAAATATTGAAATATGCTGCATCATAAGCTTTTTGAGAAAAGATTTTCCGCATCGCTTTATACTGCTTTTGCGGGTGCATCAATCCGGGAATCTCGTGGATTTCTGCTTTAAACGGCGCTAAGCAGGCACGTAAATCTACATTATCCTTTCCTGTGAGAATGTCCGCGTGTATACCTGCATCATAAAAGACACGCAGAACACGCAAAAGATATTTATCAATACCGCTGTTTCTGCCGTCTATCATATATCCGATCAGAACTTCCATACTTTCTCCTAAAAACAAGCAAATTCGGTCAGTGCTGTTGTTTAAGTGTCGAAAAGACCGTGGGAAACGCGCTTTTTACTGCAAAAATACTGCGAGCAATCATCAGACACAACGGGATATTGCCTGCACAAAACGCCTTTGCCATGCATTTGAAAAGCGTGCCGCTTGCCTGAACCGCCGACAGCAGTTCTTTGCACAACGGCGTTTTATACTGCTGCTTGAGCCATTCTTTGCGCTGTGCGTGGTTCATGTCAGAGCGTTTATCACAGTTGCGCTGCAAGGCGGAAAACAGGTAGCGCACATAGATATTGGCTAAAATTCTGCGCACCTCTTCTGTGCACATGCCCCAGGTTTTATACTGCTCCAGCACCAAGAAAACCCGCTCCGCGTTGAGTGTGAAGTAATCCGGCAAAAATTTATTCGTCAGGCTGCCGTCTATACGCTTCAAGTAATGATACGGTGTTGTGTTCAGCACGTTCATGGAGCACACCGAATCAAAATAAGAAACGTTGAATTTGATGTCCTCAATCAGCGTGATCTTTTCAAATACCACACCGCTTTCACGCAGGGACTGAACACGGTAGACTTTGTTCCACGCATAGCCGTACAGCGTTTTTTCCTCCAAATGAATAACCTCACGGCGCACGTCTTCCGGCGTATACAGATACAGCGTTTTTTTCGCTGCGACCGGGAAAGTCTGCTTTAAAACACCTGCGCGGTCATAATACTGCTCTAAAAGTCCGAAAACAACAACGTCTGCCCTGTTTACTTCCAAAGAGGCTTTTACTTGCTCCAACAGATTCGCATCGATCACATCGTCGGAATCCATAAAGAACACATACTCCCCTCGCACATGCGGGAAACCGGCGTTGCGTGCGTTGCTGAGGCCGCCGTTTTCGGGCAGATGCAGTACGGTCATACGCTCGTCTTTTTTGACCCACGCATCGCAAATTTTCGGAGAATCATCCGGTGAACAGTCATCAACCAAAATGACTTCAAAATCTTCAAAAGTCTGTGCAGCCACACTTTGTAGCGTTTGTTCCAAATAATCCGCAACGCCGTATACGGGCATCACGATGCTGAAAAACGGAGTTGTCTTATCCATTTACAGCCTCCGTTATCTACCGGCCTTCAGCTTAGCAAAAAGCTCTGTATTACCGGACTTTACCTTGGAAAGAATGCGACCTTCAAGATACGTCAACCCAGTGCTGTGCATTTTAAGCGGCATAAGCATGAGCTTCATATAGGTTGAGCGCGCTTTGGTGAGTTTTACAGACTGCATAGCTGTCGGGGTAGAAATCATTTCACGGATTTTCGCTTTTTTCTCTTTTGTGGTGAGCGTACAGTTGCGGTTTGTTACATTTTCGATACAGCCGATAAGGCGCTCGGAATAACGGCGTGCGAGGAATTCTTCTGTTTCCGGCGTATGAATATTCCAGTGCTTATAAAGGTCAATCATCCAGCCATGTTCTTCCTCGCGCTTATCGTACATATCGCTTCTGTAACGCGCAGTCTCACTTTCCTGACGCTTGCGGATAAAGTGATAATACTTGCCGGAAAGCACCGTAACGCGCTCCACATCGCGGATAACGCTTAAAATAAACGGGAAATCATCCCAGAAGGTCTGCGGAAAATAAATACCGTTGCCCTTTACATACTCTGTCAAAAAGAGCTTATTCCACGGAGAATACAACAAATTCAGATCAAACAGATGATGGGCGTCCTCACGGAACGCCTGTTGTGTGGGATACACACAATCCTTATACGCCTGCTCCTGCACAAATTTTTCCGAATCCGTGTAATACGTATCAATATAAAAGCCCGTTACAACAAACTGGGAACTGTTCTTCTCTGCTGCCGTCACCATATCTTCCAGCATGGTCGACTCCGCCCAATCATCGGAATCCATAAAATACAAATACTTGCCGGTAGCTTGATCGATTGCGACATTTCTTGCACTTGGCGCACCGCCGTTTTCCTTGTGAATGACTTTGATGCGTGGATCTTTTGCTGCATATTCGTCACAAATCTCACCGCTGCGATCCTTTGTGCCGTCATCTACACAGAAAAACTCCCAGTTTTTATAGGTCTGTTTCTGTATGCTCTCTATTGCTTTGCCAACGTAAGCTTCTACGCCATACACAGGCATGATCACGCTGATTTTTGCATTTTCCATCATAATGTCTTACTCCGCAAATTCTTTTTCCACAGTCGAAAGCGCTGCCTCAATAACCTTATCCATATCATAATATTTATACTCTGCCAATCTGCCGCCGAAGATCACGTTCGGTTCGGCATCGGCCAGTGCCTTATACTGTTGATAAAGCGCGCTGTTTTTTTCGTTATTAACAGGGTAATATGCTTCCATCCCCTGCTGCCAAACCGCAGGATATTCGCGCGTGATGACCGTTTTTTCCTGCTGACCGAACGCAAAATGCTTGTGCTCGATGATGCGCGTATACGGCGTTTCACGGTCCGTATAGTTGACGACCGCAACGCCCTGATAATTCGGTGTATCCAAAACTTCGGTCTCGAAGCGCAGGCTTCTGTACTCAAGCTCACCGCATTTATAATCAAAATAAGAATCAATCGTACCTGTATAAACGACTTTTTCCGCAAGCGCATCATACGTTGCACGATTCGCAAGATAATCCACATCAGTGCGCACTTCAATGCCATCGAGCAGCTTATCAATAATCTCATTATAGCCGTTTACCGGGATGCCCTGATACGGATCGTTAAAATAGTTATTGTCATACGTATAGCGCACAGGGAGACGCTTGATGATGAATGCCGGCAGCTCCGTGCAAGATCTGCCCCATTGCTTTTCCGTATAGCCCTTGATGAGCTTAGCGTAAATATCCGTGCCGACAAGGCGAATCGCCTGCTCTTCGAGGTTTTTGGGTTCGCCTGTTACGACGCCGCGCTGTGCTTCAATCTTCTCACGTGCTTCGTCCGGTGTTACGACACCCCAAAGCTTCGAGAACGTATTCATATTGAACGGCATGTTGTAGATTTCACCTTTATAATTTGCGATTGGTGAATTCGTGAAACGATTAAACTCTGCTAAATCATTTACATATTTCCATACGCGGCGATTTGCCGTATGAAAAATGTGTGCACCGTAACGATGTACGGTGACTCCTTCGATCTCTTCGCAATAAATATTGCCGCCAACGTGATCGCGGCGCTCCAGCACAAGGCATTTTTTGCCGCGCAGTGTAGCTTCGTGTGCAAATACGGAACCGAAAAGGCCGCTGCCTACAATGAGATAATCATACTTTTTACACATACTAATTCTCCTTCCAATTATTAAATCAAGAATTTATTCTTCAATTTCATTTATACTCTTGGTTTTCTCTGTCATCTGGGCAGACTTCTCTTCTGTGAAGCCTTCTGTGGATTCCGGCACGAACATGATCTTGATTGTCAGCAGAATCAGCTTTAAATCAAGCAGAATTGACTGTTTTTCGATATACTGAAGATCGAGCCGCAACTTATCGTAGGGACTCGTGTTGTATTTTCCGTAAATTTGGGCATAACCGGTCAGGCCGCCTTTGACGCGCAGGCGGTAGGAAAACTCGGGGATTTCTTTTGTGTACTCTTCCACGTGTTCGATGCGCTCCGGGCGCGGGCCGACGATGGACATATCACCTTTTAAGACGTTAATAATCTGCGGGAATTCATCGATGCGCAGTTTACGGATGACGCGGCCGACACGTGTGATGCGGGGATCGCCGGAGCGACACGGAATGGATTTGCCGCCTTTTTCCGCATCCACGATCATACTACGGAACTTGAGAATTTCAAAAACCTCGCCGTTTTTGGTGCAGCGCTTTTGCTTATAGAACACAGGGCCGCGATCCTCGAGCTTGATGGCCAAGGCTGTAAGAAGAAGCAGCGGGGAAAGCAGAATAAGTGCCGTAAGGGAAAGCAGAATATCGACCACGCGCTTGACAAGGTTGTACCAGAAGCGTTCGCTTCGGTACTCATATTTCATCATGGGCGTATCGATCAGATGACGCGCTCCGAAGCCTTCCATGGTGATCTCACTGAGCTGCGGCGTGATATAGAGGCTTTTGCGGCTCTGCATGCAGTACCAGATCACCTCTGAACGTTTTTTAGAGGGAACCTCATAGAAAATGACAGCCTGATAGGGAGCGACTTCTTTTTTCCAGTCGCCCTTCAGAATATCCTCAGAAACGACCTTTTCGATGGTGAAGATATGACCAATCTTATCAAATTTTTGTAGAAACTCATTCACATTATCCGCGCCGGAGATGACGAGGGTCTTCTCCGGTTTGCCGAACGCGATGGTAAAACGCTTGCCGACGAGAGCCCAGCACGCTGCCGCCAAAAGCTGGCAAAGCACCGTGAGAATGCCGGGAATTAAGTTTACATAATTATGGCGAATCATGCAGAATTCGCCATAGAGCAGCAAATCTGCCATGCCAAAGGACAGGAACTGCGAAAAAATAGTTTCTGCTATGGAATAATCTGTAATTTTAAACGCACGGAAAAGATTGCCGAGTGCTACGTATACGATGGCGTAGAGAATCAATGTGACCGCATATCCGATGCTGTCTGCTCTACGGAAAAGTCTTGGGCCGTAATATTGGAACAAAACCATGGCAAAAAAGCCGAATTGCAATGCAAAAATGGAGAACTTCATGATCATAGAAAGCGCAAACTTTCTGTTATTCATTTATATTCACGCACCTTATATTTTTAATAAATATTGTTACACATTTTTAATGATACCATTCGACACGCTTATTGTCAATTCGTTTTTTAAATCCTGTGCAACGCACTAATTACCCCCTATAATCTCTTCTTTTTTTCGTAATTGTTACTAATAATCCTGCAATAAAATTAATATGCTTAGAACAGATCCATCATGGAGCACTTTTTGGGGTAGAAGACGTTGAGGACGGCGGGAGCTTGGCGGAGGAGGCAGACGTCAGGCATCCAGGGGATATCGGCGGCGGCGCGGGCACCGGTGATGAGGGCAGAAAAGGCGCGGATGTTGAGGATGAGGTCCGGTGCGGCGTCGGTTTTTTCGACTTTATTTTGCTCGCCGGGGGCAAAGTGCAGGCGCCAAGTGCCGTTATTTTCCGTGATGATATCGTCTTCGATACGGAGGGTGATCTCCCCTGTGCCACGGCAAGCACAGTTTTCTAAAACACGCTCGACGTTGACAACGCGCAGCATACCGTTTGGGAACACGGAGCAGAACGTGCGCGTGTTTTCGCCGATGAGCTGCTCTAAGTGCATATCGGACGGGACGATGAAACGGAGCTTCTCGTAATCCGACGAGAAAGCGGATTTTGCGAAGAACAGCAAGCCGTTGAACGCTTCGGCATCGCACGCGAGGAAACCGCCGGGGTTTTGGAACGTGTGGGTGCAGTCAAGATATGTGACGCCGTCTTCTTCGATTTTATGGGTAATCATCAGCCCGCGCGGCTGATTTTCGTTATTGTACCAGACGAATACGTAGCGCTTATCGTTCCAGAGGTTCGCTTTTTCGAGACCTTTATCATACGTTTCGCGGACGGCGGAGAGGTTGCGGTCTGCATAGAACGCGTTATAGACGGTGAGAAGCGGGGTGAAATCGCCGCCGGGGAAGATCTGCTCGACGTGCCCGCCGACATCCTGCGGCTTCATCGCTGTGAACGGCACCGACCAGCGGTATTCCGGCGCACCGGCTTCAAAGCCGAACTTGCGGTAATACTGCATGCTGAACGGATACAAAAAAGCGAACGTGAAATCGTTTGCGTACATGTCTTTGAGAGAGGCCGTCATGCAAGCGCGGATAACGCCGCCGCGACGGTACTGCGGCAATGTAGAAACACCGCCTACACCGCCGAGCTTATACGTGCCGCCGTCGAATCGGCAGAGGTACTCGCGGCTGTTCACAACACCGCAGATGGTCTCATCGTCGTCTAAAAATGTGCCGAAGCAGCGGTTGCGGGCGTCTTCCCTCTTTTCTTCTTCGGTGCGCTCACGGGCGGCGCTTTCTTTGGCTTTTTCGAGGTCGTAATCTCCCTCAAAGGCGACAGCCATGGTGAGATTTGATTTCCAGTTTTCTTCCGGGCGCAGTAATCTTGTTTTCATACAACTTTCCTCCGTTTTGCAAAAAAGCCGGCAAGCGAAAAGGAACTTGCCGGCTTTTGTCTTTATATTGTGATATATATTAAATATATTCTAGTATACGGGCTTATTCCGAAAGGGCATGGATGATTTCATCCATGTGCATGCCGCGGGAACCTTTGCACAGCACGGCATCACCGGGATGCAGACGGTCTTTCAGATATGCGATGGCTTCCGCATTCGAGGCGAACCACGCGCTGTTCTCACGATTTTTAAAGCCCTCGACGATGTGCTTTGCGAGCGGGCCGACGCCGATAAGGACATCGGTGCCGTTTTCCGCCGCAAACGCGCCGGTTTCATAGTGGCCGCGCTCTGCGTAATCGCCGAGCTCCAGCATATCGGCAAGTACGGCGTACTTTTTGCCGGTCGCTTTCAGGCCGCCGAGAATTTTCAAAGCGGCACGCATGGAATCGGGGCTGGCGTTATAGGTATCGTCGATCAGCGTGACGCCATGCGCTTCTTTAATCTGCTGGCGCATGGCGGGCGGTGCATAGGTGCGGATGGCCGCGACGGCTTTTTCCTCCGGAACGCCGACTTCCACAGCGACCGCGACAGCGGCAAGGGCGTTGCGCACGTTGTGCTCGCCGGCAGCGGGGACGTACATTTCTACGCGTTTACCGTCGTGCACACAGATAAACCTTGTTCCCTTCGTATCGGCCTCAAGCTCTACGGCGCGCCAGTCGCAATTTTCACCGAGACCGAAGCGCACGATCTGCTTTTCCGGGGTGCTTTTTAATGTGGAAAGCAGGTCGTCATCGCCGTTTACGAACACCTTGCTGCCGTTTGGCAGGTAATCCGTGATGCCGAACTTCTCTTTCATGATGTTCTCGCGTGTTTTCATGAACTCGATATGCGACACGCCGATATTCGTCATGACGGCGATGTTCGGCTTTGCGACTTTTGCGATGCGCGCCATCTCACCGGGCATGCTGACGCCCATTTCGACAATGGCGGCTTCGTCCTCCGGCGTGATGCGCAGAACGGTCATAGGCAGGCCGATCTGGCTGTTCGCGTTGCCGGCGGTTTTCATCGTTTTGAGACCGGCGGAAACAGCTAAAGCGACCATTTCCTTTGTAGTGGTCTTGCCTACGCTGCCCGTGATGCCAATGACCGGGATATTGAAGCGCTCGCGATAGCTTTCCGCGACCTTTTGCAGTGCCGCGCGGGTATTTTCAACGTAGACAACATCGCCTGCGGGGGCATCGAGCGGCTCTTCGGAAAAAGTCGCTGCCGCGCCCGATGCGAAGACCTGCGGGATAAAGCGGTGTGCATCGGTGTTTTCGCCGCGGATGGGCACGAACATTTTGCCGGGCGTCGTCTCGCGGCTGTCGGTATAAAACGACGTGACGGTATTTTCGCCGCTGCCGACGAGCCTGCCGCCGCACATTTCGGCGATCTCAGATACCTTTAAATTCATAAATGCAGTAGTTTCCTTTCGTTTAGCGCACCGAAGCGAGGGAGCCCATCGGATCCCACGGCTGGAGCGTGATCGGCTCTTGCTCAAACGCTTTGCGCTGTTCTTCTGTGAGGTACTTTTTATCGACGACGACCTGATACATATACTCGTCGAACCAAGCGTCGCTCATGATGTAGTAGCCGTCTACACCGGCGTCCTTGCCCCAGCTGTTTTCGACTCTCCAGCGGTTCGGCTTACCGTTATCGTCGATATTGACGCCCTGGAAAACCATGGCGTGCGTCATGAGGCTCTGTCCATAATCGAGGCGCTGAGCTTTATCCATGGTGAACTCGGTGTTGAAGAGCGTTTCGAGGTCAAGAGCGTTCAAATCCATAACGCCGCCGTCGCGAACGCTGCGCTTGCCGACATCGCAGCCGAACCAAACCGGCAGGCCGTCCTTCATCTGGGCGATGGCTGCCGCTTTCAGGTCTTCAATGGGCAGGTTGAGGTACTTGACGGGTCGGCCCTCTGCGACGTTACCAAGGAACGCGACGGTGTAGGTCTTGCCATAGGGCTTATCGGCTGTCGGCGCATTGATGAGGCTGATGTACTGGGAAAGGTCCATGTCGACGTACTTTTTGAAGAACAACTGCGGAGTGATGCCGAGGTCGCGCACGAAGCCGTTCGGGGTCTTGACCTCGAAATCGAACTTCACAGGCGGCTTGCCGAGGCTGATGCACAGCATGTTATAGATGGTCTGCATCATGTCGTCCTTCTTTGCACGGAGCTCTTCCATGGAAGCGCCGTTCTGATACGCGGTACGCAGCGTGCAGGCAAACTCACGCAGCTTTTCGGTGAGGTAGCCGATGATCTCACGCGTGGAGGAGGATGCGGCGGTTTCCGGCATGACTTCCTTCGGCACGACGCCGTACTTCTCTACGAGGTTTGCGAACATATCCCACTGACCGCCGTCGCCGAGCGGACTGGAAAGTAAATATGTAACAAGGCGGCCTGCGGTGGGCTCGTTGAGCGTCTCTAAGATGCTCTCGAGGAAATAGTTGCTCTTTTCAAGCTTATCGAAAAACAGCGCGTAGTTCTGGGAGAGCTCGAACGTTTTGACGCCGAGCTTTTTGATGATGCGGAAGCGCATGGTATTGAGCGCCGCGAACATCCAGCAGCGGCCGCTCTGCTTCTGATTCGTGATGTCGCCCTGCTCCAGAGAAATGTTGAACGTATGGCGCATTTCGCGGGCGTTCTCAAAGCGCATGGCGGCGTTGTTGACGCCATTCTTCGTGACAGCATCCATGGCGATGCGGTTCGCGCGGTCACCGTCGAACGCGGTCTCATAAGAAGCGAGCTGTTCCAGTGTGATTTCCTTATTCATTTCTGCACAAGTCCTTTCCCGAAAGTAATTTATGAGCTTTATTTCATGGAATCAAGGATTTCCCGAATGACGACACGCTCGTCAAACGGGTATTTTTTACCCTCGATCTCCTGATAATCTTCGTGACCCTTGCCTGCGAGGACAATAATGTCGCCGGGTTGTGCGTTTTCAATGCACCAGCGGATGGCTTCGCGGCGGTCTGGAATTTCAATGTATTTGCCGTCGGTCTTTGCAAGGCCGACCTTAATGTCCGCTAAAATATCGAGCACATTTTCGTAACGGGAGTTATCTGCCGTGATGACGGAGAGATCGGCTAAATTGCCGCTGACCTCGCCCATCTCGAAACGGCGCACCTTGGGGCGATTGCCGCCTGCGCCGAACATGCAGATGAGGCGCTTCGGGTTATAGGCGCGCAGCGTTGTCAAAATGCTCTGCATGCTGACGGCGTTGTGCGCATAATCGATGAGCAGAGTGAAATCGCCGGGCATCGGCACAGGCTCCACGCGGCCCTTGACCTTGACGGTTTTAAGCCCCTGCTGCATGGCAGTGACGGGGATATTCAAAACGCTGCATGCCGTGATGGCGCACAGGGCGTTATAGACGTTGAACTTGCCGGGGATGGCGACATCCGCGGTAAAATTCAGCTTGCCTGTGACGGAGAAGCGCACGCCGAGGAACCCCGGTGTTGTAACGAGTTCTTCCCCATGCGCAACAAAATCGGCCGATTTATCGTAGCCGTAGGTAACAATATTGCACGTATGATTTTTGATGATGCCGGTATAATTCGGGTCATCGATATTGATGATGCCGGTGCGGCACATGCGGAACAGCATGCTTTTGCACGCCATGTACTCTGCCATATCTTTATGCTCTGCGCCGCCGATGTGATCCTCGGAGAAATTCGTGAAGAGGCCGAGCTCAAACGTGAAGCCTGCAACGCGGTGATCTTTAAGACCGATGGACGAGACCTCCATAACGCAGTATTCGCAGCCGGCGTCGACCATTTGGCACATGAACTTCTGCACCTCGTAGTTTTCGGGTGTGGTGTTATCGGTTTGAACGAGGGTATCGCCGTACAGTACGCCGATGGTGCCGATGACGCCGGTTTTATGGCCTGCAGCCTCCAGAATGGAGCGCATCATGAACGCGGTGGTCGTTTTGCCCTTGGTACCCGTGATGCCGATGACGTGCATCTGCTCTGCGGGGTGGCCGAAGAACTCGGCGCTCAAATATGCGAGGGCAAGGCGGGTGTTATCCGTTAAAATAACCGGCACAGGCGCTTCCACGGGCTCCTCTGCGATGATGACGGCGGCACCTTTTTCCGCTGCCATTTTCGCGTACTTATGGCCATCTGCATTCGCACCGCGCAGGCAGACGAACGCGCAGCCCGGTACAGCCTTGCGGGAATCATACACAAGGTCAGTGATGTCGACGTCCGGCACCTGCTCCGCGCGATACTTGATAGCGGTTAAAAGTTGTTTCAGTTTCATTTTTATCCCATCCTTTTTCGTGAATTCGGATGATGTATACCGACATGGTATACTATGTGCTTATTATAGCCCGTCTGCGTGGTTCTGTCAAAGAAAAAAGAGAGCTGCGCGTAAAAATGTGCAGCTCTCTCATTTAATTTTCGGTATTTGCGGGTTCGTCGTTCAAAAGACGCTCGTACAGCTTGACGCTGTCATTGCGGTAATCGATCTTTTCCTGCTTTTTGAACGCGGCGCCGTCTTCTGTACGGACGGCGACCTTGAGCTCACCGAGGACGGAAAGCACGCTTTCTTTCGTTGCGCCCTCCTCGTTATAGTGGTTGAGCTCTAAGTTGTTCAGCGCCGGAATATCCTTCCAGAGGTAATAGTCGTTATCGGTGCCGTCTACGGGGCCGAAGAAGCCTTCTAACTCATCCTGGTCGAGATATTTATAGCTTGCGTCATCGTAGGCGAAAATCATGCTGTCACCGGCGGAGGCATCGGTCGCGAACTTGACGAACGAGGCCTGCAGCTCTGATGTTTCAAACTCCGAGGTGCCGCTTGTATTAAAACGGCAGAAATTCATGGCGACGTATGTTTTGCCGTCACCGTTGCGGTCGTCTGCATATTTCTCGAAAAGCTCCTGAATATCGGTTTGCAGGTCGCTCGGCACGGTATACTGCGTCATGACGGTGATGGTATAATCGGGTTCCGTTTTGGATGTGACCGAATATATGAAATAGCCGACGACGGCTATGACGAGCGCGACGAGCAGGACGTGCACCTTGTGATAATCCCACCAGTTTTTGCGTTTATCCGCCGCGGTCTGCGGCTTGATTTCGTTTTTATGAATGGTGTCTTCCGTATCGTCCAGCAGATACCGCTCTCGTGCCATGTGATTTCCTCATCTCTTCTTTAGTATTCTTTGGCTGTGTGGTTTTTGAAAAGGCGGCTTTGTGCCGCCTTTCAGGGAACCCATGCAACTGGGTTCCCTACGGCTCAACAGTCCACCGGACTGTTGAGCCTACCTTCCTAGTTTTTGGGGAGGCAAAAAGGTTTCGTCGTTTGCGAACGACGACCAAAGGCGCTGCCTTTGGAATCCGCCGCCTTTGAAAAAGGCGGGCGAAACTTTATCCGTTTGCTTTACGTTAGCTTTATGTTAATTTTACGCCATTATTCTTTCTAAAAAGCCAATTTGCTGTGAACAAATTGTAAAATGCAAAAGCACTGCCCGCAAACACAGGCAGTGCTTTTATTGTAACACAGATTAAATTTGTGTCAAGCTTTATCGAACTCAGTCTACGACCTCGTAGCCCTTATCTTCGATGGCTTTCTTGAGCTCGGCATCGGAAATTTCAGCATTGAGCTGAATGACCGCCGTGCCCTTTTCGTGGCTGACTTCTGCAGATGTGACCTGCGGGAATGCCTCCAGACACTTTTTAACAGTGGCTTCGCAATGCGGGCACATCATGCCGTTAATCTTAATTGTTTTTTCCATGGTTTTTGTCTCCTTTACTTCGATGGTTTTCATTTCGGCGGGTTTTGCCGATTTTATTTTTTTATCGTGCTTCGTGCTGCGGATGTTCAATAAATTCAGACGAAGCGCGTTTGTGACGACACAGAAGCTTGAAAGGCTCATGGCTGCCGCGCCGAACATGGGGTTCAGCTGCCAGCCGAGCTGGTTAATGAACACGCCTGCCGCGAGCGGGATGCCGATGATGTTATAAATGAATGCCCAGAACAGGTTTTCGTGGATATTGCGCAGTGTGGCGCGGCTTAAACGGATGCCCGCAGGAACATCGGACAGACGGCTTTTCATGAGCACGACATCCGCGGCGTCGATGGCGATATCCGTACCGGCGCCGATGGCGACACCGATGTCGGCTCTGGTAAGCGCGGGCGCATCGTTGATACCGTCGCCGACCATCATGACTTCGCCTTGCTCTCTAAGCTTGCGGATGACGTTTTCCTTGCCGTCCGGCAGGACGCCTGCGATGACTTCATTAACGCCTGCCTGTCGGCCGATGGCCTCTGCGGTGCGGGCGTTATCGCCGGTGAGCATGACGACGTGAATGCCCATGTTCTGCAACTCGCGGATGGCCTGCGGGCTGTCTTCCTTGATGACATCCGCTACGGCGATAACGCCGATAAGCTTGCCGCCCCTGCTGAAATACAGCGGGGTTTTGCCGGACTGCGCGAGGGCTTCGGCCTTTTCTTTAAAATCTGCGGGGACATCAGCCTGCGTGGAGATGAACTTCAGGTTGCCGCCTGCGAGAACTTCGCCGTTCAGGGCAGCGGTGAGGCCATTGCCGGGCTTTGCCATGAAGTCTGTGACTTCTTTTGCCTGCACGCCGATCTCCTCAGCGCGCGCCATGATGGCTTTGGCGAGCGGGTGCTCGCTCTTTTTCTCGAGCGCACTTGCGGCTTCGAGAAGGTTTTTTTCGGTGATGCCCGGGGCGGGTAAAATATCCGTGACGCGGGGCTCGCCGCTTGTGATGGTGCCGGTTTTATCGAGCGCGACGATCTGCACCTTGCCGGTTTTTTCGAGTGAAACGGCGGTTTTGAACAGGATGCCGTTTTTCGCGCCCATGCCGCTGCCGACCATGATGGCGACCGGCGTCGCGAGGCCAAGTGCGCACGGGCAGCTGATGACGAGCACGGAGATACCGCGCGCAAGCGCGTAGCCGAACGTCTGCCCAACGAGCATCCAGACGATGAACGTAACAACAGCGATGCAGATGACGGTCGGGACGAACACGCCGGAAACCTTATCGGCGATCTTCGCAATCGGCGCTTTCGTGGCAACGGCATCGCTAACCATGCGGATAATCTGGGAAAGCGTGGTATCTTCTCCGACGCGCGTTGCTTCGCAGCGCAGGAAGCCGGACTGGTTCACGGTCGCGGCGGAAACAGCATCGCCCACGGCCTTATCGACCGGAATGCTCTCGCCGGTGAGGGCGGATTCATTGACGGCGCTGGCGCCTTCCAAGACGATGCCGTCTACGGGGATATTCTCACCGGGGCGCACGACAAACACATCGCCGCGGCGAACCTCGGAAACGGGCACGGTGACCTCTTGACCGTCCCGCACGAGCACGGCGGTTTTCGGTGCGAGGTTCATGAGACCCTTTAAGGCATCAGTCGTGCGGCCTTTGGAGCGCGCTTCCAGCATTTTACCGACCGTGATGAGCGTTAAAATCATGGCGGCAGACTCGAAGTAGAACTCGTGCATATAGCCCATAACAGCGGTCATATCGCCGCGCATCTGGGCATCTGTCATGGCGAACAGCGCGTAGGTGCTGTACAGGAACGACGCGCCCGAGCCGAGCGCCACAAGGGTATCCATATTCGGTGCGCGGTGGATGAGCCCTTTAAAGCCGCTGATGAAGAACTTCTGGTTGATGACCATGATGATGACGGTGAGGAGCAACTGGATGAGGCCCATCGCGACGTGGTTGTCTTTGAGAAAATTCGGCAACGGCCAGCCCCACATCATATGCCCCATAGAGATGTACATGAGGACAGCCAAAAAGCCGACGGACGCAATGAGGCGCTTTTTGAGCTTTGGAGTTTCGCGGTCTTTCAGGGCATCTTCCGCGGCGGCGTTTGAAGCTGCACCGTTCTGCGCCGCGCCTTTCTTGGACGCGCCGTAACCGGCATCTTCCACAGCCTTGATGATGCTTTCCGGCGAAGCCGTGCCCTCAATGCCCATGGAGTTCGTGAGCAGGCTGACTGAGCAGGACGTAACGCCCGGCACCTTGCTGACCGCTTTTTCCACACGGGTGCTGCACGCCGCGCAGCTCATACCTGTGACGTTATACTGTTCCATTTCCTTTCCTTCCTTTCATAAATTACTCATAAAGTACGAAATACGATGAATTTTATCGCATCAGCTTTTGCAGTGTGGTGACAAGCTCATCGATGACTTCATCGTTTCCTGCGCGGATGTCGTCCGCTACACAAGTCTTGATGTGGTTTGCGAGCAGCTCTTTCGTAAATGCGTTGAGCGCCGCGTTGGCTGCCGCGACCTGTACGAGAATGTCCGGGCAGTAGGCACTTTTCTCCACCATGCCGCGAATGCCGCGGATCTGCCCTTCGATGCGGTTTAATCTGTGGATGAGTTTTTTGTACTCCTCATCGGAGCGGTGCTTTGTTTTATGACAGCCGCAGCACTTCTCTTCGGTTTTTTCTTCGGTGCAGTCTGTGCACGCTTCCGTATCGGTTGCATTGCTTTTGCAGCAAGCGTACAGCTCTTTTTCTTCTGTATGTTCCAACGGAATTCTCCTTTCCGATTTCGCTTTATATACCCTCTTGGGGTATCTTGATTATATACCTATATAGGGTATATTGTCAACTCTTATTTTAGCTTTTTTTCAAAAATATTCTGCCCGGATTTTTGACCTGCATTTAAAGTAAAAAGCACCGCTTGGCTTTTGGCTCAAAACGGTGCTTTGGGTGTTAATCTTAGCTTGACTTACGCTTCGTATTCCATTTTCTCCGGTGTCCAGTCCTTGAGGACCTCGAGCATATCAACGGCAGTCTCTTTGGCGCCCTTGAGGTCGTGCTCTTTGTAGTTGCCGCACTCTTCGCGGCGGCTGCCGGGGATCTCTCCCTCAAAATCGCGGATGAACGCGAAGGATTCCTGCACGAGATGCAGGGCATTTAGGCGGCTCACGTTGTCGCGCAGGAGGAAATAGAAGCCCGTGCGGCAGCCCATGGGGCCGACGTAGATGACGGAATCGGACAACGCGGAGTTGCGCGCATACGTGGCGAAAAGATGCTCGAACGTGTGGAGCGCGCCGTTTGAGAGGTAATCTCCGGCGTTCGGCACCTTCATGCGCAAGTCGTAGGTTACAACGTCGCCGTCGATGCGGGAAACATACATGCCTTTTTTGAGCTTATCATGATTGACGGAAAAGCTGGCGATCTTTTTCATACTCTATCATCACTTTCTTTATAAATTCACGGATTTCTTAGAGTATACCACGCTTTTCTTTGAATTTCAATTCCGTCTTATCTTTCGACGGTAACGGTTTTCGGCTCGTAGCCGGCGCGCCAGACGGTCTGCTTCAAAACGACTTCTTCGACGGGCTTCTTTGTGTAGATGCGCACGAATTTGCCGGCGAGGTCGACCTTTGCCATGCAGTCCGGCTGCTCGTTGAACGCGTTTTCAATGCGCATGGCGCAGTTTTTGCAGTGCATGCCCTCGATGTCCATACGGTAAACGTGGTCGTAGTCGTTCACGTTCGTATCCTGCGGCTTGACGTGCTTCACTTCATCGCCGCCACCGCCGCAGCAGCCGTTCTTCAATTTTTTGCGATAGCTGATGACCGCAAAAATACAAATAGCCGCAATCACCACACAGATGATGATCGTAGCAGGGCTGATGTCCGTGCCGGTCGCATTCAAAATATATGTACGCATTTAAACCGCTTCCTTTTGTGAAAATAGTTCTTGTGAAAGAAGACTCTTATATACCCTTTGGGGGTATCTTGATTATATACCTCGACAATATAAAATGTCAAGAAAAAAGTTAGCGATTTCTAACTTATTTTGAATTCCTGCGTTGCTGCGCGTGTGGAAAAATAAAAAATGCCGCCCGACACTGTTTGAAACACAGCTGCCGGGCGGCGTTTTCGTTTACTTTTACGGTTTCGCGTTCCAGAGGGTAACTTTCCCGGTTTCGCGGGTCTTGTTCATATCGATGATGCGCTGGTTCGACGAGCCGCGAAAGCGCAGGGAAATGTCTTTGAGTTCATCGACGAATGCGCCGTCGACGAGCACGTCGAGCAGGGACAGGAATTCGTCCGTGACCTCGCAGCGGTTGCGGCCGCCGTCTTTCAGCATATCGGTCTCCAGGGTGGAACCGGAATAGCACCAGATGTCTTTTTCGGGGTATAGCTTGCGAACGCGGTGCAGAAACGGCACCAAAGCGCGTTGATTCTGCGGCTCCATGGGCTCGCCGCCGAGCAAAGTTAAACCGTTGATGAAACCGGGTGCAAGGGCTGCGAGCACCTCGTCTTCCGTTTCTTTTGTAAACGGCTTGCCGTAGTTGAAATCCCACGTTTCGGCGTTGAAGCAGTTTTTGCAGTGGCGCGTGCAGCCGGAAACAAACAGCGTGACGCGCACGCCGATGCCGTTTGCGATGTCGGTTTTTTTGATCTCACCGTAATTCATGATGGTTTCCTCTATTCATGAAATACCGCACAAAGCGCCTGCCCTGTGCGGTACTGTTTATTCTTGATTTTGACTTAATTACAAGTGCAGCACGCGCTCTTTGATTTCGGCGGTACGGCCCTGGTTCCAGAACTGGGTGCCGATGTAACCGCAGGTGCGGCGGGCGACGTTCATGGTATCTTGGTCGCGGTTGCCGCA
>OLNU01000214.1_pt1 | contig 59636 bp, 62 predicted proteins | sample 1672241 | NCBI WGS metagenome assembly OLNU01 (sample SAMEA3136663, study PRJEB25190) | human gut metagenome | biome: human gut; feature: human-associated habitat; material: faeces | place: Austria | collected 2013 | reverse complement strand
AACAAGCTGGTCAAACAGTTTGAACAGTCCCGCAAAATGATGAAACAGATGGGCGGTATGATGAACAGCAAAAGTGCTAAAAGAGGCAAGTTTCGGCTTCCCTTTTAAATAATCAATGGAAACCTTAAGGAGGTGAATCAAAGATGGCAGTAAAAATCAGACTGAGAAGAATGGGTCAGAAAAAGAACCCTATCTATAGAATCATCGTTGCTGATTCCAGATCCCCGAGAAACGGTAGATTTATCGAGGAGATCGGAACCTACAATCCGAACACAGATCCCAGCGAGTTCAAAATCGACGAGGAGCTGGCAAAGAAATGGCTGACAAACGGCGCACAGCCGACAGACGTTGTTGCTAAACTTCTTAAAGTAGCCGGAATCGAGAAATAATTAACTGGAGAGGTGCATGTAAATGAAAGAACTTGTAGAAGTTATTGCGAAATCTCTTGTTGAGTTTCCCGAGGAAGTCGTTGTGACCGAGAAGCAGAGTGGAAAAACCACAGTTCTTGAACTGAAGGTTGCTCCCTCTGATATGGGAAAGGTTATTGGCAAGCAGGGACGTATCGCGAAAGCAATCCGTACCGTTGTCAAATCTGCAGCGTCTAAGGATGATAAGAAAGTCATTGTAGAAATATTGCAGTAGAAACTGGGAGCTGTCGCGGTTGTTCTGGAAAGGTTTTGGCCTTTCGGAATATGCGGCGGCTTTTTGTGTCATAGATGATTTAATTGAGATATCACATGGAATGATTTGTGGGAATTTCCCGGTTTTATATATAAAGGAAGGAAAACGATGGAAAAATATTTGCGCGTAGGTGTTATTTCGTCTTCTCACGGTGTGAGAGGAGAAGCCAAGGTATTTCCTACAACAGATGATGTACAGCGTTTTAAGAAGCTGAAGACCTGTATCCTCGATACAGGCAGAGAATATAAGGAGCTTCATATAGAAAGTGTCAAGTTCTTCAAACAGATGGTCATTTTAAAGTTCAAAGAGATAGCATCCATTGATGAAGTGATGCAGTATAAGGGCAAGGATCTTCTTGTTACCAGAGATCAGGCAGTAAAGTTGGAAGAGAATGAATATTTCATCTGTGATCTGATCGGACTGAAGGTTGTGACAGATGAAGGTGAAGATTTTGGCGTTCTGACAGATGTGATTCAGACAGGGGCCAATGATGTGTATGCGGTGAAATGCCCAAATGGCAAAGAAGTACTGCTGCCGGTCATTGATGAATGCATCCTGGATGTGGATCTTGAGAGGCAGCAGGTAACAGCTCATATCATGCCTGGACTTGTTGACTGATAGGAGAGAAGTATGGATTTTCATGTAATGACATTATTTCCGGATATGATTATGCAGGGACTTTCTGACAGTGTGATCGGCCGTGCCGTCAGAAAAGGGACCATCGGCCTGCATACAGTGAATATCCGTGATTATTCTCTGGATAAGCATAAACATGTGGATGATTATCCTTATGGCGGAGGCGCAGGTATGGTGATGCAGCCGGAGCCGATTTATGCCTGCTATCAGGATATCGTCGGCAAGATGGATAAAAAGCCCCGTGTGATCTATATGACGCCTCAGGGCAGAGTTTTCAGTCAGGAAATTGCTGAAGAATTGTCAAAGGAAGAATCTCTGATTTTTCTTTGCGGTCATTATGAGGGCATTGATGAGCGTGTGCTGGATGAGATTGTCACAGACCATCTTTCTATTGGCGATTATGTTCTGACCGGTGGCGAACTGCCGGCCATGGTGATGATCGATACCATTGCCCGACTGGTACCGGGGGTACTCAACAACAGTGAATCTGCGGAGTATGACTCTTTCCAGGATGGTCTTCTGGAATATCCCCAGTATACAAGGCCGGAGATCTGGCATGACAAGCAGGTACCGGAAGTCCTTTTGTCCGGGCATCATGGCAATATTGAGAAGTGGCGCAGACATCAGTCTTTGAAGCGAACCTTTGAGAGAAGGCCGGAACTGCTGGAACAGGAGGAAGTACAGGAGGCTTTGACGAAGAAGGACAGAGAATATCTGTCAGAGCTGGAAAATTCTGAGGATACATTGTGAAAATTTTGAAGGAATCAAAGAAAATCGTCAAAATGACTTGCATTTCAGTGAATCCTATGATAAAATGTAATGCGCTGGTGCGTAAGCGTATCACTGCAGTTGCTCTTTAGCTGATGTACGAGTGATATTTGGCACCGGCGGTAATTGTAAGAAATGGATGGTCCTCTGCTGCAGGAGAATGCATTAAGAACATCTGGATATTATAAGGAGGTTCATTATGAACGATATTATTAAAAGCATTGAAGAAGCTCAGTTAAAATCTGATATTACACCATTTTCTGTTGGCGATACAGTTAAAGTATATGCTAAAGTAAAAGAAGGCAACAGAGAAAGAACACAGGTTTTCGAAGGAACTGTTATTAAGAGACAGAACGGCAGCAACCGTGAGACATTTACAGTTAGAAAGAGCTCTAACGGTATCGGCGTTGAGAAGACATGGCCGCTTCATTCCCCAATCGTTGAGAAGATTGAAGTTACAAGACGTGGTAAAGTAAGACGTGCGAAACTGTTCTACTTAAGAGACAGAGTTGGTAAGAAAGCTAAAGTTAAAGAATTGGTTAAATAATCAGTAAACACAGAAGTAAGATAATTGGGACAAATACATATGTACTTGTCCCATTTTCTTTAGTGAGGGCGGTAAATGAGAAAAGTTCCATTATCAAAGAAGCAAAAGCGTGCAGAGAAGATTAAGAAGACATTGATCCATGTCGGTATCTGGCTTCTTGGGCTGCTGATAGTTATTGCACTTGGTGTTTTTGCGGTGCGTGGTTTTGGTATTAAGACAGTGATCATTGATCAGTCGATGAACCCGACACTGCAGAATGAAGATGTTGTATTGCTGAATAAGCTCTCTTATAAGATAGGTTCACCGAAGCGGATGGATGTTGTTGCTGTCAGAATCGGTGCATCCGAGAACAGTCCGACCTATGTGCGGAGAATTATCGGTCTTCCGGGGGAGACTGTACAGATCAAAGACGGCAAGGTGTATATTGATGACACTGAACTGGAACTGACATTTAATGATGCGGCCATAGAGAATGCCGGTGTCGCCGAGAAGGGTGAGACCCTTGGGGACAATGAGTATTTTGTTTTATGTGATGATTATAATAATAACCGGGATGACAGCCGATTAGACAGTATAGGAACTATTGATTCGGATCAGATTCTCGGAAAGGTATGGCTGATTCGTTCACCACTGTCACGCCTTGGTCTGGTACATTAAACACAGGACATTATTGAAATTGAACAGTTAAGAACAGGAGAATTTATGAATATACAGTGGTATCCGGGACATATGACGAAAGCACGTCGTATGATGCAGGAAGATATTAAGCTTATTGATATTGTGATTGAACTGGTGGATGCAAGACTGCCTCTGGCCAGCAAGAATCCTGATATTGATGATCTGGCGAAGGGGAAGGCAAGGCTGATCCTTCTGAATAAATCAGATATGGCCGATCCGAAGTACACAAAGCTTTGGGAGAGCTATTTCAAGGCAAAAGGATTTTTTGTACTTCAGATTAACGCACGTACCGGTGCCGGTATGAAAGCTGTTACCGGTGTTGTTAATGAGGCGTGCAAAGAGAAGATTGAACGTGACCGCAGACGAGGCATTAAGAATCGCCCGATCAGAGCGATGATCGTGGGTATTCCGAATGTAGGAAAGTCCACGTTTATCAACAGCTATGCGGGCAAAGCCTGCACAAAGACCGGCAACAAACCGGGTGTAACAAAGGGCAAACAGTGGATCAAGCTGAACAAGAATGTTGAACTTTTGGATACGCCGGGAATTTTGTGGCCGAGGTTCGAAGATCAGGCAGTAGGACAGAAGCTTGCTATTTCCGGATCGATCAAGGATGATATCCTTAATATTACAGAACTTGCCATGAAGCTGGCAGATTATATGAGTAAGAATTATCCGGGAACGATGGCTTCTCGTTATGGTATTGAAGAGAGTGACGACAGTGTGAAGGTACTGGCGGATATTGCCATTGCCAAATGTTGTTTGATGAAAGGCGGAGAGCCGAATATCGACAAGGCAGCTTCCATGTTGATTGATGATTTCAGAAGTCTCAGACTTGGAAAGGTGACACTGGAACAGCCGCCTCAGTCAGAAGAGGAATGATAGAAATTGATTCAGGAAAAGATTGAGATAATCAGAGATAAGTTCAAGAATGCATCGATAGAAACACTGCCGGAATTGATGACAACTTATCGAGAAGATGGTCGAATTGGTGTCGGCAAGATTCTGGAAAGGGCACAGAAGAAGCTGGATGCGTACAACAAAGAACTTGATCGTGTGCAGAAGATGCTTTCTTATGAAAGACAGTATGGAGAATGCGGTGTTATCTGCGGCATTGATGAAGCCGGACGGGGGCCTTTAGCCGGTCCTGTTGTTGCAGCGGCTGTTATTTTGGATATAAACTGTCCGATTCTTTATGTCAATGATTCTAAGAAGCTTTCAGAGAGGAAGCGGGAAGAATTGTACGATGAGATTATGGAGAAGGCTGTCAGTGTGGGTGTAGGCATTGCGTCACCGGAGACGATTGATGAGATTAATATTCTTCAGGCAGATTATGTGGCCATGCGGGAGGCTGCGAGTCAGTTGACACCGAAGCCGGAAGTATTCCTAAATGATGCGGTGACCATTCCGGGCATTGAGGGCAGACAGGTGCCGATTATCAAGGGTGATGCCAAGAGCCTTTCTATTGCAGCGGCCAGTATCATTGCAAAGGTGACAAGGGACCGTATGATGCGTGAGTATGACAAACTGTTTCCTGAGTATGATTTTGCAAAGAATAAAGGATATGGAACAGCGGAGCATGTGGCGGCACTAAAGACATTTGGACCAACGCCGATTCACAGAAGAAGTTTTATATCCAATTTCATTTAGTGGGGGACGGTGTATGAACCATGTCGAGAAAGGCCATTATTATGAGCAGGAGGCTGCAGATTACCTGATATCCTGTGGCTATCGGATTTTGGAAACGAATTACCGATGCCGTCATGCAGAGATTGACCTGATCGCCATGGATGGTGACTATCTTGTTTTTGTGGAAGTCAAATACAGACAGTCTGACAGGGTTCAGTCACCCTCTGAAGCAGTTGATGGGAAGAAGCAGCGACAGATCAGTCTGGCTGCAGATCAATATTTGCTGAAGCATAAGGTGAGTGAGGAACAGCTTTGCCGGTTTGATGTAGTTGCTTTTTTGAAGGAACGGCCGATTTTATATAAGAATGCATTTGAGTATCAGGGAGCGAAAGGATGGTAGCAGTGACAGGAAGCGGAACAACAGAGTTAAAAGAGAAAAATCACGTGCCGTATATACAGTTTAAGAATTTGTCTGCCACAGGCATTGTGAAGCATGGTTTTTCAACGAGAAAAGGCGGTGTGAGTACCGGTATTTTTTCGTCGATGAATCTGAATTTCAAGCGCGGAGATGATCCGGATGCCGTGTTGGAGAATTATCGCAGAATGGCTGCTGCTCTGAATATGCGTGTGGATGATATGGTTTTGTCTGATCAGACGCATACAACCAATGTCCGTGTCATCACAGAGGAGGACAGGGGCAAAGGCATTTTGAGACCGCAGGATTACAGTGATGTGGACGGCATGATCACCAATGTTCCGGGAATTGTTCTTGTGACATCATATGCGGATTGTGTGCCCCTTTATTTCGTTGATCCGGTTAGAAAAGCCATCGGTCTGTCTCATTCAGGCTGGAAGGGAACGGTTGGTCATATCGGACAGAAGACCGTTGAGAAGATGCATGAGGTCTATGGCTCTGAGCCGAAGGATATCGTTGCAGCCATTGGCCCTTCTATCTGCCAGAGCTGTTATGAGGTCAGCGATGATGTGGCGGAGGCTTTCAGAGCCAATTTTACAGCCGATGAGGTAGCAGATATTTTGCTTGATAAAGGCAATGGCAAGTATCAGCTGGATTTGTGGAAAGCCAATTGGTATGTACTGACAGATGCAGGCATTCTTCCTGAACATTTGTCTGTGACAGATCTCTGCACAGCTTGTCATCCGGACCTTTTGTGGTCCCATCGAAAGACAAATGGGCAAAGAGGCGGTTTATCTGCGTTTCTGTCCCTGATCGATACGTCTGTTTAGAAAACGGAGTAGAAGAATTATGAAGAAACATTTACATGTGATCCAGTCAATTGTTCCCGGTAGTATTGCAGAGGAAATGGAGCTGCAGCCCGGTGATACAGTTCTTGCTATCAATGGCCAGGATATCGAGGATGTGTTTGACTATCATTATCTGGTCAATGATGAATATATTGAAATGCTGATCCGCACGGCTGATGGAACGGAAGAAGTGCTGGAGATTGAGAAGGATTACGATGAAGATATCGGTATCGTATTCGAGTCCAGTCTGATGGACGATTATCGCTCCTGCAGCAATAACTGTATTTTCTGCTTTATCGATCAGCTTCCGAAGGGCATGCGTGAGACGATGTATTTCAAGGATGATGATTCCAGACTTTCCTTCCTTCAGGGCAATTATATTACTATGACGAACATGAAGGACGAGGCGTTGGAGCGTATCATTCGATACAAGCTGGAACCCATCAATGTTTCAGTGCATACAACCAATCCGGAACTGCGGTGTATGATGCTTCACAACCGTTTTGCGGGCAAGATCATGGAGCAACTTCAGAAACTTTATGAGGGCGGTATTATCATGAATGGTCAGATCGTTCTCTGCAAGAACGTCAACGATGGTGAAGAACTGGAGAGAAGTATTCGTGACCTGTCCGGCTTTATCCCGAACATTGAGAGCGTTTCTGTGGTACCGGTAGGCCTTTCTGACCACAGAGAGGGTCTTTATCCGTTGGAACCTTTTAACAGGGAGGACGCCAGAAAAGTTATTGCCTGCATTGAGAAATGGCAGAAGAAGCTGTATGAGGAGTATGGTACACACTTTATCCATGCTTCGGATGAATGGTATCTTCTGGCGGGATATGAGATGCCGGAGGAAGAACGCTATGACGGTTATCTTCAGCTGGAAAATGGCGTTGGTATGATCCGGCTTCTGACGGAGGAGTTTCATGAGGGCCTGAAAGAAGCTGTTACAGACAGCAAAAAGCGCCATGTGACGATTGCAACAGGACATTCTGCTGTGGGAACCATTCGAAAACTGGCAGAAGAGCTTTGTGAGAAGTTCCCTAATGTGACCGTAGATGTCTATGAAATTGTGAATCATTTTTTTGGAGAACAGATAACGGTTTCAGGGCTGATGACAGGAACAGATCTGAAGGAACAGCTTCAGGGCAAAGATCTCGGTGAGACGCTGCTGCTTCCGGTCAATATTCTTCGAAGTGGTGAGGATGTGCAGATACTTTTGGATGATATAACGATTCCTGAACTTGAAAATACTTTACAAATTCCGATTTCGATTGTACAATCAAACGGACAGGACCTGGTAGATAAAATTCTGGGAAGAGGTGAGATAGATGAGTAAACCAATTGTGGCTATTATAGGTAGGCCGAATGTAGGTAAATCAACTTTATTCAATGCCCTGGCAGGACAGCAGATTTCTATTGTCAAGGATACGCCGGGAGTAACAAGAGACCGAATTTATGCAGATGTAAACTGGCTGAATACACAGTTTACAATGATTGATACAGGTGGTATTGAACCATCTACCAATGATCTGATCTTGAAGAGCATGCGTGAGCAGGCTGAGATCGCCATTGAGACAGCGGATGTGATCATCTTTCTGACGGATGTGCGTCAGGGGGTTGTAGATGCGGATTTCCAGGTTGCCAATATGATCCGTCGTTCAGGCAAGCCGGTTGTTCTCGTTGTCAATAAGGTGGATAATTTCAAGACCATGATGGCGGATGTCTATGAATTCTATAATTTAGGACTGGGAGATCCGATGCCGATTAGCGGCAATTCCAAGCTTGGACTGGGTGATATGCTGGACGAAGTCATCAAGCATTTTAAACCGGGTACAGCAGAAGAAGAGGCAGATGAACGTCCGCATGTCGCCATTGTGGGTAAGCCGAACGTAGGCAAGTCATCCCTGATCAACAAACTGACAGGTGAGAATCGTGTTATTGTCAGCAATATTGCCGGTACAACACGTGATGCCATCGATACGGTGATCAAGCACAACGGCAAGGAATATGTTTTCATCGATACAGCAGGTTTGCGCCGTAAGAGCAAGATCAAGGAGGATATTGAACGTTATAGTATTATCCGTACGGTTTCGGCGGTGGAGCGTGCCAATGTGGTGGTTCTGATGATTGATGCCAAGGAAGGTGTGACAGAACAGGATGCCAAGATCGCAGGTATTGCCCATGAGCGCGGCAAGGGTATGATCATTGCAGTGAACAAGTGGGATGCCATCGAGAAAGATGACAAGACCATGAACAAGTTTACCAAGGATGTCAGAGAGAAGCTGGCATTTATGCCATATGCAGAGATGCTGTTTATCTCGGCAGAGACAGGTCAGAGACTGCCGAAGCTTTTTGATACCATCGATGCGGTTATTGAGAATCATGCAATGCGTGTAGGTACAGGTGTCCTCAATGAGATACTCAGTGAGGCTGTTGCCATGAAACAGCCGCCATCAGATAAGGGCAGACGTCTGCGTCTTTACTATATTACACAGGTATCTGTCAAGCCGCCGACATTTGTCATCTTTATCAACGATAAAGAACTGACACATTTCTCTTATACCCGTTATATCGAGAATCAGATTCGTGAAACCTTCGGATTCCGCGGTACGCCGCTTCGCTTTATCTATCGTGAAAGAAAGGATAAGGGTTAAAAATGGCAATTAAAGTCATTATCTGTCTGGTACTGGGTTATATTTTCGGATGTTTTCAGACAGGCTATTTCTATGGCAAATTATTCAAGGGAATTGATGTCCGCAATTACGGCAGCGGCAATGCCGGAACAACCAATACCCTTCGAACCCTGGGCAAGCCGGCCGGCTATATTGTCTTTCTTGGGGATGCCCTGAAGGCAGTATTTGCCGTTTGGATTGTGAGATATCTGCTGTTCCCGGGACTTGGTGATGTGACGAAGATTCTGGAGACTGTCACGGCTCTTGGCGTTGTTCTCGGGCACAATTATCCCTTTTATATGCATTTTAAGGGCGGCAAAGGCATTGCGGCAACCGGTGGCTTTATGTTCGCACTGGATGTGCGCATCGCCCTGATCGCTGCGATTGTATTTGCGGTTGTATTCTTTACAACACGATATGTCTCCGTGGGTTCTTTGACCATTACGGCACTGTTTCCGATTCTGATGCTGATCTTTTATCCTGGACAGTGGGTAGTGTTTGGACTCAGTCTGATATTCACGGCACTGGCCTGGTGGCGGCATCGGGCGAATATTAAGCGGCTGATGAATGGGACAGAGAATAAATTTGAGAAAAAGAAAAAATAAAAAGAGGCGTGCAGTCCTAAATTATCAATAATAGGATGACAAATGAGAAATTCAACACAGGCACACTTGCGTTTCCTAACACTGGCAGCAGTACATAAGGTCCTAAAGGACAGGAACGAAGTACTGGTACTGAAGGTCCGGTGGACTTTCGTTAGCACCGACCGGAGTGGAACGGAGAAGGTGTTAGAAGCACCTGTGTATGAATATTCTCATTTGTCATCCTATTTATTTGAAGTAGATGGCTGCACGCCATTGATAATTCTGAGAAATATCAGAACTATACGATAAGGAAAAGTGTTGAACACGGATTCGTTTTGTAGGTTGAGGGTTTCGCAATTTTTTACTTAAGGAATCAGATGGAATAGAAGGGTATATGATATTGTCAAATTATGGCGTTTTATGTCGGCTTTTAGAGAAAGTAATTAATTGCGAATACACGAAATTCAGCATATAATATAAGTATTAGTAGATTGGAAATGATTTTTGAGTAATATTATGGGGGAAGGTTATGGCGACGAATACATTTGATAGAAGAATTTTAATTAGTGATTCAGAGTCATTGGAGCGGTTGACAAGAGTTATGGCGGACAATACTCCGAAGAAGCCGATTTCGGAACATCCTTTTTCTAGTGATGAGAGAAAGCGAGGAGAAGAGTTATTAAAACGGTGTCCATTGCGCTCTCATCATTGATTGAAGCAACAAAGGAAGATGAAGGGCTGTTGAGGCAGATTTTATCTTCCTTTTCCTGTAATAAAGATGAGGATATAGAAAATTTTTTACATAGTAGAGCAGTTGAGTTTGAGAGTTTGTCAAAAGCAAGAACCTATTTAATTTGTGACGAGAATCAATTAATGGAAACAAATTTTTGCTTAGATCAAATAGTCATATATGGTTACATATCAATTGCGTTGAAAATATTATCTGTTCCATATGATGTGTCTAATCGAAAGCGGAAAGAGATTGATGGATTAAGTGCTAAGATACATGGAGAGCAGATTAAGGATTTTTCCTGCTATCTTATTGGGCAATTATCAAAGAATTCAAGTGTACAAAATAATGACATTTCAGGTGCAGAATTGCTGCAGTCTGCGTATGATGTTATTATGGCTGCTGTTGATGCTGTAGGTGGAAGATATGTAATGATTGAATGTCATGAAAAAGAAAAGTTGATGCAATTTTATGCAGTGAATGGTTTTGAAGAAATATCGCATATAGCAGATGGAAAATGTCCAATGGTACAAATGATTAGAAAAATTGCAAATGCATGACAGAAAATTATGACGTTTCTCATAAATTTTCTGATAATGATTGCTGACTGAGAGATGCCATGCTATACTTAATATATATTAATGCAGTCATGATTGGTGTTTGAAAGGAGGCAGTTTATGAGAGATTTTCTGGTTTCGGGAACGATGCCGTTTATTTTGGTGATGTCAGTGTATTTTCTGGTAAGGTTTGTGATGTATCTTCTGCCTTCGAAGTCAAAGGGGACATTTCTTTTCAAGGCTCAGTGGCATTTTAAGAAGTCATGGCTGATTGTGCCGACTGTTGTTTTGGTTGTCGTTTATACAGGTTTTGGCCTTTGGTTTAGCGCGGATAAGATAGCGGACAGAGGATTAGAACGAATCTTGCAGTGGTGTCTGTTGTGCCTGCCGATTCTTTGGGTGGTACTGATGTTTTTGCCGGAGAAAATCTATACAAACGGTGTTTCGGATATCACACATTTCGATATGTGGCGTGAAATTGCAAGGGTTGAGCCAATCGGGGAGAATGCTTATAAGATTGTTCAGCGAAGTGGTGTAAAATATAAACTGTATCTGCATGAAGGCGATAGACTGCCTGTCAATTTGACAACACCAGATGATATAGGGACGGAAGCTTTTAAACATTAGAATTTATAGAAAAATATGTTCCTTAAATTGTCTTCTGCTCAGGAGAGAAAGTATTCTTCGATAGAGATAATTCATACGTCTAAGAGTTATACCTCTTTCATATAGTATATGGAATGATTGTAATATACTTATGGAAGGGGTATTTTTATGGATGAATTGCGTGTATATAGAGATATTCAGATGCGAACGGGCGGCGAGATCTATATTGGCGTTGTAGGGCCTGTACGTACAGGAAAATCCACTTTTATCAAACGTTTTATGGATCTGATGGTGCTTCCGGGAATTGATAATGTTCATGAGAGGGAACAGGCCAGGGATGAACTGCCTCAGAGTGCGGCAGGGCGGACGATTATGACGACGGAACCGAAGTTTATTCCGAAAGAAGCAGTTTCGGTTCATATTTCCGATGATATCCAGGTGAAGATACGACTGATCGACTGTGTTGGCTTTATGGTGGATGGGGCATCGGGGCATATGGAGGATGATAAGGACCGGATGGTTAAGACGCCGTGGTATGAGGATCCGATTCCTTTTACAAAGGCAGCGCATATTGGCACTCAGAAAGTAATCCGGGATCATTCTACTATCGGGCTTGTGATTACAACGGACGGCAGTTTCGGTGAGATTGCCGGGGAAAGTTTTGCGGCGGCAGAGGAGATGGCTGTAGGTGAGCTGAAACAAATTGGCAAGCCATTTATTGTGGTGGTGAATACAACCCGGCCTTATGCTATGGAAACCCAGGAATTGTGCCGCAGGAAGGAAGAAAAATACGATATTAAATGTCTGCCGTTTAACTGCGATCAGCTGAAGCAGGAAGATATCCAGAAGATTATGGCAACGATGCTTTTGGAGTTTCCGGTATCTCAGATAGATTTTTATACACCGAAATGGTTTGATCTTTTGCCGGAGGAGGGGGAAGTCAAGGCGGCAGTGGCAGATACAGCCAGAGAGTATCTGATGAATGTGCGCCATCTGAAGGATGTGCGTCCGATGCAGGAGAAGCTGACCTGCCCATACATAAAGAAATGTTTTATTGAAACGGTGAGTATGAGCGACGGGAAAGTCATCTTTCATCTTGAGATCGATCAGAAATATTATTATGAGCTGCTGTCAGAGTGGATGGGAATGCCGGTGAATGGGGACTACGCCTTTTACAGGATTCTCCGTCAATTGTCGGAAAATCAGACAGCATATTCAGCGGTATCTCAGGCGGTGGAATCTGCCAGAGCCAAAGGATACGGCGTGGTGGCACCAGAGAAAGAGGAGGTGCTTCTGGAGCCTCCGGTGCTTATAAAACACGGCAGCCGTTATGGTTTTAAGATCAAGGCAAAGGCACCTTCGCTCCACATGATCAAAGCCGGAATTGAGACGGAGATCGCGCCGATTGTGGGTGATCAGGCCCAGGCGGAAGAATTGATCACCTCCATGAACAATAGTCAGGAACAGGATCCGAAAGCCATCTGGGATACATTGATTTTCGGCAAAACTGTGGGACAGCTGGTGGAGGAAGGCATCCAGACGAAGGTCACTCGGATGTCGGAGAATAGTCAGGTTAAGATGCAGGAGGCCATTCAGAAGATTGTCAACGACGGCAATGGCAGTGTGATTTTTATTATTATATAGCAGATTGCCGAGCTGTTTGGTCTGCGGATGGCTGTAAGGCTGTGCAGATAATTAAGATCAAAGTCAAAAATGTCGAAAATCGCAGAAAGGCAGGTGGTTTTCGGCATTTTTTTGCGTATTGCTGAATGAGAGATAGATGGTATAATAGAGAGAAGCGACAAATTCATAGAAAAAGTTGCTGAAATATATTCAAAGAGAGAATTTGTGCAGCAGGTTGTTGCACAAAATGGAAATAAACATAGATACTAAAAAAGGAAACTAAAACAATGCATACGAATCAAAATCACAAAACAACCTACAGAATCATCACAGCTCTCCTTCTCATCCTCTGGGTTGCCTTCATTTTCAGCAATTCCATGGACAATGCGGATGCTTCCACGTTAAAGAGCGGTGCGGTGCTGGCATTGCTTAGACGTATTCTTGGCAGTGAAGGGGCGGCCCTTACGGAGTTTATCGTCCGCAAGACAGCCCATTTCACGGAGTTTGCCATTGAAGGCGTGCTGCTGTTTTTGGTGGTGAAGGGTTATACCACGCGGCCGCTGCGGTTTCTCGGGTGGCCCCTTCTGGCCGGTTTGATGACAGCTCTTACAGATGAGACAATCCAGCTCTTTTCACTGGGACGATCCTCTCAGGTGACGGATGTGTGGATTGATTTTGCCGGAGTGGTGACGGGAACTTTACTGGTTTTTTTGGTACAGGCTATTGTCCGCCGATGCAAAAAATCGTGAGATTTGCACGGCGGGCTTTTTTTGCCGCCGTTTTTATGTTAAAATGAGCGGTAGTAAATCTGTCGGGATAAGACTGACAGGAAAATGGATGCAAGCGAAGGGATTGCTAAAAGAAACGCTTAATAGCAGGTGTTATCGATGTACTAGATACAGGCAATCAAAAGGACTTAAAACTTAATAATAAAGGAGAACATAAAATATGAACGTGACGATTTATACAGATGGTGCAGCCAGAGGCAACCCGGGACCCGGTGGATACGGGGCTGTTCTTGAATATATTGATCCAAAGAATCAGCTGCATGTGAAGGAGTTATCGGCGGGATACCGCAGAACGACCAATAACCGGATGGAGCTTCTTGGCGTGATCACAGCCCTGGAGGCATTGAACCGCCCGTGCAATGTGACCCTTTACTCGGATTCCAAGTATGTGGTGGATGCTTTTAACCAGCACTGGGTAGATGGCTGGGTGAGAAAGGGATGGAAGCGGGGCAAAAATGAGCCGGTAAAGAACGTGGATCTCTGGAAGCGGCTTCTTCAGGCAAAGGCACCCCATGCAGTAAAATTTGTCTGGGTGAAAGGCCATGCAGGTCATCCGCAGAATGAGCGCTGTGATGAACTGGCGACTTATGCAGCAGACAACGGTCCGCTTTTGGAGGATACAGGTGCCGAGTTGTAGGCGGCCGGATTAGGACATTTTCGGAAAATTTTTTTGATAAAAGAAAATGATAAAAGCAAAGTGGTTAATAGGAGCCAAAAAAATTAGAGATTACAATAGCAGATGAGTAAAATGATAAGATAGAAAGTGAACTGGAGGAATACAATGATACAATTTCCGGAGAAGTTTCAGGAAAGAATGCAGCAGATGCTTGGTGATGAAGAATATGCGGAATTTTTGAAGAGCTATGATCTGCCTTTCCATAACGGATTAAGAATTAATACATGGAAAACAAAACCCCAGGAACTGCTTCAGCGGATGGGTGTGGATTTGAAGCAGGTACCATGGAATGAGACAGGATTTTATCTTGAGAATAAGAAGCAGTTTTCCAAACATCCTTATTATCAGGGAGGTCTTTATTATATTCAGGAGGCCAGCGCCATGCTGCCGGCAAAGCTTGTGAATGCACAGCCTGGGGAGAAGATTCTGGATATGTGTGCGGCACCGGGAGGCAAAAGTACGGCCATTGGTGCAGCCTTAAAGGGTGAGGGCCTGCTGATATCCAACGATATCAGCAAATCCAGAGCCAAGGCACTTCTGCGCAATCTGGAGGGCTTTGGCATTATCAACAGTATTATTGTCAGTGAGTATCCGGAGAAATTATCCAGATATTTCCCGGAATTCTTTGATAAAGTATTGATTGATGCACCGTGTTCCGGTGAAGGCATGTTCCACAAGGAACCTTCTATGACTGAGAGCTGGCTGAGAATGGGACCGGAGGAATACCATAAGCTTCAGATGGAGATTCTGACCTATGGTGCCAAAATGGTCCGTCCGGGCGGCAAATTAATCTATTCTACATGTACTTTTTCACCGGAAGAGGATGAGGGAAGCATTGCGTGGTTTTTGCAGGAACATCCGGATTTCCATCTTGTGGAAGTGGATGATGATGAAGATTTATGCGGTTGTCATTGTATTGATCATGGTCATCCGGAATGGGCAGATGGCAACCCTGAACTGACAAAGACAAGACGTCTCTGGCCGCATCATCTGGAGGGTGAAGGGCATTTTGCGGCTGTACTTTGCCGTGATGCGGACAGTGAGCCGATGGGCGGCAAAGTGACTGTGGCATCCGTTCCAAAACTGCCGGCGGAGATGGAGAGCTTTTTCCAGTTTTTGCAGACAGAGGGCATTCATTATTCTTTTGATAAGAAACGTCTGCTTGTACAGAACGGCTATGTGCAGTATATTCCGGAGGGAATGCCGGAGCTGAAGGGCCTGCATATTATGCGAAGCGGATGGTTTTTAGGAGAACTCAAGAAGAAGCGTTTTGAACCAAGCGGTGCCTTTGCCAGGGGCCTGACACCGGATGTCTGCGACAAAGTGATCGCTTATCCGGGAGACAGCGAAGAAGTGGTGCGCTATTTGAAATGCGAGACACTGCAGGTGGATCCGAATCTGAAGAACGGATGGTATCTGATCTGCGTGGATGAATTTGCCCTGGGCTGGGGTAAAGTTTCCAATGGTACGTTGAAGAACAAATACCCATCCGGCTGGCGTCTTGTTTAAGATGTACTTATGCGGAAAGTTTTGAATTAGATAAGCAGCCCGGAAGTTTTTATGAAGCTGGGTTCCGCATCGGAAGAGCAGCTTAGGAGGTATATATGAAGACAAGTTTCAGATTGGACAAGTACCTGGCGGATATGTCTGTGGGGACCCGCAGTGAAGTGAAGAATCTGATCAAAAAAGGACTGGTGACGGTGAATGGCGAAGTCATCAGAAAGCCTGAATATAAAGTAGACATTGAAAAGGATGATCTGGTATGCCGGGGAGAGCCTGTTGTTTATCAGACGCTGGTTTATTATATGCTTAACAAGCCGGCGGGGGTTATTTCAGCCACCAATGATCCAAAGCAGCAGACAGTGCTGGATCTGATCACGGATAAGTCCAGAAAGGATTTGTTCCCGGTGGGGCGTCTGGATAAGGATACCGAAGGCCTCTTATTGATCACCAATGACGGAGATCTGGCCCATCAGCTTTTATCCCCGAAAAAACATGTGGATAAAGTTTATCGTGCGGTCATTGACGGTCAGGTGACAGAAGAAGATGTGGATCTGTTCGCAAAAGGGCTGGAGATCGATGATGAAGACGGTGCCTGGAGGGCGATGCCTGCCAAATTGAATATTTTATCTTCCGGGCCTGAATCGGAGGTTGAGATTACCATTCGTGAAGGCAAATTTCATCAGATTAAGAGGATGTTCGAGGCCGTAGACAAGAAAGTGGTCTATTTGAAGCGACTGTCCATGGGAAGTCTGAGACTGGATGAGACATTGGCTCTGGGTGAATATCGTGAGCTGACAGAAGATGAAGTGCAGGCATTAAAAGAATCGAAAGGACATACGAATGATGAAGAATGATATAGAGAGACTCCTGGAGGGAAAAGAAGCCGTTATTTTTGATGTGGACGGTACATTGATTGATTCCATGGGGGTCTGGGAAGAAGTGGACAGAATTTATCTGACAAGACACGGCAAACCGATGTCAGAGGATTTGCAACGCACACTGGCGGGGCTTAGTATTTTGCAGGCTGCTGATTATTTCAGAAATGTGATCGGCATTGATGATCCGCCTGAAAAAATGCTGGCGGAATGGAATGAACTGGCTTTTGAGCAGTACAGACATGAAATTCAGATGAAGCCGGGAGCCGCAAAGTGGTTGTCACTCATTGAAGAGAAAGAACTGCCCATGGCAGTTGCAACCAGCAATACAAGGAAGCTTGCCATGACAGCCCTGCATGCCCAGGATATTGAGCATTATTTTAGAGTGATCATGACAGGTGAAGATGTGGTAAAAGGCAAGCCGGATCCTTTTGTTTATCAGGAGGCAGCCAGACGTCTTGGTGTGAATCCAAAGAATTGTCTTGTATTTGAGGATATTCCGGAGGGCATCCAGGCGGGACTTTCTGCAGGCATGACGGTATGCGCTGTACAGGATGATTTTTCTGATTATCAGATAGAGGAAAAGAAGAAGCTGGCCCATTATTATATCAATTCCTTTGAGGATATTATTAATAATAAAGTAGAGGTTCTGGCATGATGAGAGAATTTCTTCCGATCAGCCGGGATGACATGAAAAAGCGCGGCTGGGATGAACTGGATTTTGTCTACGTCATTGGCGATGCCTATGTGGACCACCCTTCTTTCGGGCCGGCTATTATCAGCCGTGTGCTGGAGGCCCATGGCTATAAAGTGGGTATTATTTCACAGCCGGACTGGAAAAATGACCAGTCAGTGATGGCACTTGGTGTGCCGAGACTGGGATTTCTTGTCAGTGCCGGCAATATGGATTCCATGGTGAATCATTATACGGTTTCAAAGAAAAGGCGTCATCAGGACGCCTTTACGCCGGGTGGCGTTTACGGCAAAAGACCGGACTATGCGGCGGTTGTCTATGGTAATATGATCCGTCGTGCATGCCCGGAGAAACCGATTATTGTGGGCGGTATTGAAGCCAGCCTTCGAAGACTGGGGCACTATGACTACTGGTCCAACAAAATCCGAAGATCCCTGCTTATTGAGTCATCAGCAGATTTATTGTTGTATGGTATGGGTGAACGTTCAATCGTTGAGGTGGCGGATGCTTTAGACAGCGGGATTGATGTGTCGGATATTACCTGGGTGGCCGGTTCTGTTTTTAAGAGTAAAAAGGCCGAAGATTTTGGTGAAGAAGCTATTATGCTGCCGACATTTGATGAAATTGCCGCTGATAAGCGCAAATATGCCGAAAGCTTTTATATCCAGTATCAGAATACAGACCCATTTTCCGGCAAGCGAATGATTGAAAAGTACGGGGCCCGTATGTACGTGATCCAGAATCCGCCGGCCAAACCTTTAAGCGAGCAGGAAATGGACGATGTCTATGACCTGCCTTATGTGAGAGATTATCATCCGTCTTATAAAGCCCTCGGCGGCGTGCCGGCTATTGAGGAAATTAAATTCAGTCTGGTGAGCAATCGGGGCTGCTTCGGCGGATGCAGTTTCTGCGCCCTGACCTTCCATCAGGGAAGAATCATACAGACCAGAAGTCATGAATCCATTGTAAAAGAAGCAGCAGCTTTGACGAAACGCAAAGATTTTAAGGGCTATATCCACGATGTGGGCGGACCAACGGCCAATTTCAGGCATCCTGCCTGTAAACATCAGTTAAAACGCGGCGCCTGTCCGAATAAGCAGTGCCTGTTCCCGAAATCGTGTTCCCAGTTGCAGGCAGATCACAAGGATTATGTGACACTTCTGCGCAAGCTCCGGGCATTGCCGGGAATTAAGAAGGTTTTTATCCGCTCCGGTATTCGTTTTGATTATCTGCTGGCAGATAAGGACAAAACATTCCTGAAAGAGTTGTGTCAGTATCATATCAGCGGTCAGCTGAAAGTGGCGCCGGAACATGTCAGTGACGCGGTGCTTGACAAGATGGGCAAACCGCATCATGAAGTATATGTGGATTTTACAAAACAGTATAAGAAGATGAACCAGCGTCTTGGTATGGATCAGTATCTGGTGCCGTATCTTATGTCTTCTCATCCGGGATCTGAATTGAAGGATGCCGTCACTCTGGCTGAATATATCCGGGATCTTGGGTATATGCCGGAACAGGTGCAGGACTTCTATCCGACACCGTCCACTTTATCGACCTGTATGTACTATACAGGGCTTGATCCACGGACCATGACACCGGTTTACGTGCCGAAGGATCCTCATGAGAAAGATATGCAGCGAGCCCTGATCCAGTATCGGGATCCGAAGAATTATCAGTTAGTAAAAGAGGCGCTGATCAAGGCGGGAAGAGAAGATTTAATCGGTTTTGACAGTCGTTGTCTGATACCGCCTAGACCGATGCAGCACGGATACGGCAAAGCACCGGCACAGAACCGCAATGTAAGAACAAACAATGCAAAGAACAATAGCTCACGAAATGGCAAGTTCAGCAGCAGGAACAATAGCAGGAAGCGCACAACTGAAAATATATCAAGAAACACATCTACTAATAGAAAGAAGGGGTCACAGAGTGAAAAAGCTCATCGTCGGCACGAATGAAAGCGGCCAGCGACTGGATAAATATCTGGGGAAAACCCTCAGTGAAGCACCGAAAAGTTTTATTTACAAGATGCTTCGAAAGAAAAACATTACATTAAATGACAAAAAGGCAGACGGCAGCGAAAAGTTGAATGTTGGGGATACAGTCACATTCTGGCTGTCTGATGAAACTTTTGATAAATTTAAAGGTGTCGTAGAGAATATGTCGGCAAAACGATTGCCGAAACCAGAGATTATTTATGAAGATAATCAGATTATTATTATGAACAAGGCACCGGGGGTGCTGTCCCAGAAAGCGGCACCGGAGGATGTGTCCATCAATGAAATGATGATCGGGTGGCTCTTGGAGAGTGGACAGCTCACGAAAGAGATGCTTCAGACCTTTCACCCGTCGGTCTGTAATCGACTGGACCGCAACACAAGCGGACTGATCACCGGCGGCAAGACACTGGCAGCTTTGCAGTTCCTGTCAGAGGGCTTTCGTGATCGTACCATTCACAAATACTATTTCTGTATTGTCGCAGGGAAAGTTACTGAGAAGGTCAGACTTCATGGATATCTGCACAAAGATGAGGCTTCCAATCAGGTAACCATCACAAAAGAAGCCAGACATCAGGCGGATTATATTGAAACGGAATATGAACCCCTGGCAGAGGGAAAAAACTGTACACTGCTGAAGGTTTTTCTGATTACAGGCCGGACTCATCAGATCCGCGCCCATCTGGCAAGCGTTGGACATCCGATCATTGGTGATTATAAATATGGCAGCCCGGAGATGAATATGGCTTTTAAAAAGGAATACGGTATCAAACGTCAGCTGCTGCATGCGGCTATCCTTAAAATGCCGGAATGTCAGCCACCTTTTGATAATTTGTCCGGGAAAATATTTACCGCACCGCTTCCTAAGGATTTTGTACGGGTGATGATGGGAGAGGGAATCTGCTTTAAGAAGGAGTGGATGTCCTGATGGCAACCTGGAATTCCAGAGGACTTCGAGGTTCTCTCCTTGAAGAGCTGATCAACCGAACCAATGAAAAATACAGAGAACAGCATCTGGCATTGATCCAGAAGATTCCGACGCCAATCACGCCGGTGAGAATGGATAAGGAAACAAGAAGGATTACCCTGGCCTATTTTGAACATCGTAGTACGGTGGATTATATCGGTGCAGTACAAGGTATTCCGGTCTGCTTTGATGCCAAGGAATGCCGGACATCCAATTTTCCGATACAGAATATCCATGAGCATCAGGTGGTGTTTATGCGGGATTTTGAGGCTCAGGGCGGTGTGGCTTTTCTGATTTTATACTTTACGTCAGCAGACAGATATTTTTATCTGCCTTATGAACAACTGGCTGTATTCTGGAACCGGTCAAAAACCGGTCATGCCAAGCATTTTAAAATAGAAGAACTGGATACGCAATATGAACTGACTTGTAATGGATGTTATATTCATTATCTGGAGGCCATTCAGAGAGATCTTGATACACGTGAGTTCTAAATTTGGGGGAGAGAAAATGACCCTGAATTGGGACAGGCCAAATGACATCACTTGACAATTGTGGAAAGGTATATTATAATTAGTTTCACGTATTATCAAATTAGCAGACTAAAGCGTTTGCGGTAAAGGAGTCTATTATGGATAGTTTATTACATACTCCGGAAGGTGTCAGAGACATTTATAATGAAGAATGCAGCAAGAAGAATGCATTGTCAGCCAAACTTGACAGAATTCTGAAGCTGTATGGCTATAAGGATATACAGACACCGACATTTGAGTTTTTCGATATTTTCAACAGAGAAAGAGGATCTGTGCCGTCACGCAATATGTACAAGTTCATAGACAGAGACGGTTCTACACTGGTTCTGAGACCGGATATCACACCGTCTATTGCGAGAGCTGTGGCCAAGTATTTTAAGGAAGAGACGATTCCTCTTCGTTTTTCTTACTGTGGCAATACATTCATCAACAATTCAAGCTTGCAGGGCAAGATGAAGGAGACGACCCAGTTGGGTGCCGAGCTGATCGGAGACCGTGACATTGAAGGGGATGCAGAAGTGGTAGCCCTGGCTATTCATCTGCTGCTTGAATCAGGTCTGACGGATTTTCAGCTGGATATCGGCCATGTAGGACTCTTTAAGGCGTTGGTGGCAGAAGCCGGGATGGATGAAGAGACAGTCAGTCAGCTGAGGGTACTGATCGAGAGCAAGAACTATTTTGGTGTGGAAGCCTTAGTTGAGAAATTGACGTTGTCTGATGAGACTGCAAAGCTTCTTTTGAAACTGCCGGAACTTTTCGGTTCAGGAGATATTATCGCTGAAGCTCGAAGCATGACGTGCAATGCTGAGGCACTCAAAGCGTTGGATGAGATTGAAAAACTGTGTCAGCTGATTGCGGAATATGGTTTTGAAAAATACATTACTATTGATTTAGGCATGTTGACAGAGTATGATTATTATACAGGGATGATTTTCAGGGGTTATACATATGGAACCGGTGATGCGGTTGTCAAGGGTGGACGTTATGACCATCTGATCGGTCAGTTTGGCAAGGATGCAGCCAGTGTGGGTTTTGCCGTCGTGCTGGATGAGCTGATGCTGGCACTTTCCAGACAGAAGATTGATATTCCGACAAATGAAGAAGCAACGATGGTGCTTTATGAACCGGAGTATCGCAGTACAGCCATCCACACAGCCAATGCATTGAGAAATATTAATCAGACAGTCAGTATGATGAAGAAGGAGACAGATAAGTCTCTGGATGAATATAAGGCCTACTGCAGACGCTATCATATTGATCATATTTTATATGTTGACCAGGATAAGGAACTGACGAAAATAGACATATCTGATGATTCGGTCCGGAAGATGTCGGTTGCTGAATTTTAGAGACAGAGGAAATGGAGGAAGATATAAGATGAAGTATTTGACATTTGCTCTGGCTAAAGGCCGTCTGGCAAAGAAATCGCTGGCATTATTTGAGCAGATCGGGATTTCAATGGATGAGATGAAGGATCCCGATACAAGAAAACTGATTTTTGTGAATGAAGATCTGAAGATCAAGATGTTCCTGGCCAAGGCATCAGATGTACCGACTTATGTGGAATATGGTGCAGCAGATATCGGTGTGGTGGGCAAAGATACATTGTTGGAAGAAGGACGCCGTTTGTACGAAGTGCTGGATCTGGGATTCGGTAAGTGCAGAATGTGTGTCTGTGGTCCGAAGTCAGCGGCCGAGTATCTTCAGCATCAGGAGCTGATCCGTGTGGCATCCAAGTATCCGGGTATTGCGAAGGATTACTTTTACAACAAGAAGCATCAGACCGTAGAGATCATCAAACTCCACGGCTCTGTGGAACTGGCACCGATTGTTGGGCTGTCTGAAGTGATTGTGGATATTGTGGAGACAGGAACAACCCTGAAGGAGAACGGACTGGAAGTGCTTGAGGAAATCTGCCCGCTTTCAGCAAGAGTTGTTGTGAATCAGGTCAGTATGAAGATGGAGAATGAGCGGATTATGAAGCTCATCAGAGATATTAAAACGGTCATCTAAGAACGGATTGAGAGCCGAATAGAGGAAGGTTGTATGGAGCAAACATCAGTGGGAGGCATAGAACAATGAAGATTACAAAAGTGACAGAAGATGCAGTGGCAACATTGCTGGATGATTTATTAAAGCGAAGCCCGAATAACTATACAGGTTATGCAGATAAGGTACAGGCAATTATTGATGATGTGAGAGAACGCGGAGACGAAGCACTTTTTGAGATGACGAAGCGGTTTGATGGTGCCGATTTAAACGCCGACAATATCCGTGTGACACAGGCAGAGATTGACGAGGCATATACCCTTGTGGATGCATCATTGATTGAAGTTATCCGCAAAGCCATGACCAATATCCGTGTTTACCATGAGAAGCAGCGTCAGTACGGATGGTTTGATACGACACCGGATGGAACGATTCTCGGACAGAAGGTGACACCACTTCAGAGTACAGGTGTTTATGTTCCGGGAGGCAAGGCTGCTTATCCGTCTTCTGTTCTGATGAATGTGATTCCTGCCAAGGTAGCAGGTGTTGAGAAGATTGTCATGGTGACGCCTCCGGGCAAAGACGGCAAAGTGAATCCGGGTACTTTGGTGGCAGCCAATGAAGCCGGCGCTGATGAGATTTACAAAGTGGGCGGTGCACAGGCGATTGCAGCACTGGCTTTTGGTACAGCTTCTGTTCCTAAGGTAGACAAGATCGTGGGACCGGGCAATATTTACGTGGCGTTGGCCAAGAAAGCCGTTTACGGCTATGTCAGCATTGATTCTATTGCGGGACCAAGCGAGATTCTCGTGATCGCTGATGAGACGGCTAATCCGAGATATGTGGCTGCAGATCTTTTGTCACAGGCTGAGCATGATGAACTGGCCTCAGCTATCCTTGTGACAACCAGTGAGAAGCTGGCAGGGGAAGTGCAGAAAGAGATTGAAGGCTTTACACAGGTGCTTTCCAGAAAAGCCATTATTGAGAAGTCTCTGGAGAATTACGGCCATATCCTGATTGCCTCATCCATTGATGAAGCAGTGGAAATCGCCAATGCGATTGCCTCAGAGCATCTGGAAATTGTCACAGCCAATCCTTTCGAAGTCATGACAAAGATCCGCAACGCAGGTGCGATTTTTATCGGTGAGAATAGTTCCGAACCTTTGGGTGATTATTTTGCAGGACCGAACCACATCCTGCCGACAAACGGCACAGCCAAATTCTTCTCACCTCTGAGTGTGGATGATTTTGTGAAGAAATCCAGCATCATTTACTATTCAAGAGAAGCACTTGCAGCAAAGAAAGACGATATCATTCAGTTTGCCAAGGCTGAATCACTGACAGCACATGCCAATTCCATAGCTGTACGTTTTGAGGATAAATAGATGGATAGAACAGCATCAATTTCAAGAACAACATCTGAAACAGATATAGCAGTGACATTGAATCTGGACGGCTCCGGTCGTTCGGATATTGATACAGGCATTGGGTTTTTTGACCATATGCTTCGAAGTTTTGCCAAACACGGTTTTTTTGATCTGACAGTCCATGTGAAGGGTGATCTGGAAGTGGATTGCCATCACACCATTGAGGACACAGGGATTGTGCTTGGCGAGGCTATCAAGAAAGCACTGGATGATAAAAAGGGAATCCGCAGATATGGTTCTTTTGCGCTGCCGATGGATGAGACACTTGTTTTAATAGCTCTGGATCTGTCAGGGCGTCCTTACCTGTGTTTTGATGCTGACTTTACTGTTGATAAGGTTGGAGAATTTGACACAGAGATGGTCAGAGAGTTTTTCTATGCAATTTCATACAGCAGCGGCATGAATCTTCATATTCGTCAGCTGGCAGGGCAGAACAACCATCATATCATCGAAGCTATTTTCAAATCTTTTGCAAAAGCACTGGATGAGGCAGTAGGATATGATCCCAGAATTACAGATGTTTTGTCTACAAAAGGAACATTATAGCAGATGAGGCGGCCTCACCTGCTGTGTACTGCACAGATGTGTGAGCAGGTCAGAATAAGAGAGGAGTGTGGCAGTGCGTATATATCCGGCAATTCATATTTCAGATGGCAGATGCATCAATGAGCTGCCTGACGGGATAACAAGGGGCCGTATACTGACGTCTCAACCGTTGGAAATGGCCAGAAGGTGGCAGGATCAGGGAGCGGAATGTCTCCATGTTGTCGATCTGGACGGTGCGGATTCCGGTACTTCCGTGAATGGAACAGTGATCCGTGAGATTCTGGAGAATGTCCATATTCCTGTGCAGGTCGGTGGCGGTATCCGTTCTATCAAGGATATTGACCAGTATATGAATATAGGTGTACATCGTGTTGTCATCGGAACTCAGGCAATTGAGAATCCGGTTTTAATAAAGGAAGCTGTCCATCTGTTCGGCAGTGATAAGATTCTGGTATCTATTGATGCGAAAGATGGGCTGATTGCCACTGAAGGACGAAAGAAATTCAGTCATTATAACGCAACGACAGTGGCTTCCAACATGAAGGCAATGGGAATAGAATCCGTTATTTATACGGATATTCTCAGAAGAGGACTTTATAATGGTGCCGGTATCATGCAGGCACGGGAGATTGCACAGAAACTGCATATGAAGGTGATCTACAGCGGCGGAATTGTTACCCTTAAAGACATCGAGGCATTCACAGATATGCCGATGGAGGGAATCATTATCGGAAGAGCGCTGTATGAATCTCGATTAAAGCTGTCCGAAGCAATCGAAGTGTGCAGATGGCATGAACGTTCAATTTGAGTCGAGGAGAATAGATTATGGAAGTTAAGAGTATATATCCGATTATCAATTTCAGTGATGAGGATGAGATTGCTGTTCAGTATGAACGTCTCGGTGCAGACGGTGTGATTATCATCAGTCCGGATTTTTCTGATGAGGCAATGCTGATCAAGAAAATCAGGAATATCTGTGAAAAGTCGGACTGCCGGTTATATATCTGGCAGCCATACAGAAGACTTGAGGATATTAAGAAAGTGCTTTATGCAGGGGCAGCAGGTGCCTGGATCGAGGCAACAGAGCAGACACTGATCAGAGAAGCAGCAGATCGTTTTGGCGCTGACAGAGTGGGAATGGTGATCAGTGAACCGAAGCTGGCAGCGGATGAATTCAAGTTGGCGAAAGAACTGAATCTGACCAATATTTTTGTGACAGGTACCATTGAGAAGCTGCCGGAGACAGTAGGCAATCAGAAAGTGATCGCAACCTGCCGTTATGAGAACAAGGAAGGCCAGAAACATTTGCTGGCAGATGCCAATGTCAGTGCGATTGCCCTGATTTATGAGAATGAAACAGCAGCGTTGCCAAATATTCATGCCATGAAGGCAGCCCTTGAGACAGACAGTGTGAAGTTTAATCTTTTCAGAAGCAGTCTGCCGTTTTCCTCATTCAAGTTAAACGAAGATGGCCTGATCCCTGTGATCGTACAGGATTTCAGAACAGCTGAGATTCTCATGATGGCCTATATGAATGAGGAAGCCTATGAGCAGACATTGCGTGAAGGTATGATGACCTACTGGAGCCGCAGCCGCCAGGAGTTATGGCGTAAGGGGGATACAAGCGGTCATTATCAGTATGTGAAATCATTGGACATTGACTGTGATCGGGACACGATTCTTGCCAAAGTCGAGCAGATTGGTGCGGCCTGCCATACAGGTCATCGTAGCTGTTTCTACACTAATCTTGCCAGCAAGGCCTATGACGGACGCAACCCGATGACTGTTTTTGAAGATGTTATGGCAACGATTCTTGAGCGCAAGGAAAATCCAAAGGAAGGTTCCTATACGAATTATCTTTTTGATCAGGGTATTGACAAGATCCTCAAGAAAGTCGGAGAAGAGGCAGCGGAGATTATCATTGCAGCCAAGAATCCGGATTCCGATGAAGTGAAATATGAAATCTGTGATTTTCTGTATCATATGATGGTTTTAATGGCTGAAAGAGAAGTTTCATGGAAAGATATCACAAAAGAACTGGCGGAACGCCATTAAATGTGTTATAATCTTTTCATGTATTGAATTTAGAACACAGGAGGCGGATCATTATGCTTACAGCATTTGCAACATATCTTGGCAAATTCGTATTCTTTATTGCAGTCGCAGCAGCTGGCTTTACAGCAGGCAAGAAGTTTAAAGCGTCAAAAAAGGCGAAAAATAGCGCGACAGCAGAATAATCAAATTGACAAAGGCGGTATTTGATTTTATAATAAGAAACTGGTAGGTTTTGCTTACCAGTTTTCTTGTGTTATAGGTATTTAAGCATGGCTTGAATTTGAATCTGCAACGCAGAAAGCAGAATTTATACTGCAGTGGCGTTTTAGCCATTACAATGAAAAGAAAGAGCGGTTTCTTTAGGGTGCCGCTATAAACAGGAGGAATAAAGATATGGAAAGACCGTATAGTCTTAACGAATTGAGGAAGATGTTTCTGGAGTTCTTTGAGAGCAAGGGCCATCTGGCAATGAAGAGCTTCTCGCTGATTCCTCATAATGATAACAGTTTACTGCTGATCAACTCAGGTATGGCACCATTGAAGCCATATTTCACAGGCGCAGAGATTCCTCCGCGTCGTCGTGTAACTACATGCCAGAAGTGTATCCGTACAGGTGACCTGGAGAATGTTGGTAAGACAGCAAGACATGGTACATTCTTTGAAATGCTGGGCAACTTCTCATTTGGTGATTATTTCAAGCATGAAGCCATTGCATGGTCATGGGAATTTCTGACACAGGTTGTCGGACTTGATCCTGACCGTCTGTATCCGTCTATCTATCAGGATGACGATGAGGCATTTGATATCTGGAACAAGGAAATCGGTATTGCTCCGGAGCGTATCTTCCGTTTTGGCAAGGAAGATAACTTCTGGGAACATGGGGCAGGTCCTTGCGGTCCATGTTCAGAAATCTACTATGACCGTGGTGAGAAGTATGGCTGCGGTAAACCGGGCTGTACGGTTGGCTGTGATTGTGACCGTTATATGGAAGTATGGAACAACGTATTTTCACAGTTTAACAATGACGGACATAATCATTATACAGATCTTATCCAGAAAAATATTGATACAGGTATGGGTCTTGAACGTCTGGCTGTTGTTGTCCAGGATGTGGATTCTATTTTTGATGTGGATACAATTCAGGCACTGCGCAACAAAGTCTGCGATCTGGCAGGTGTGAAGTATCTTGAGAAGCATGAAACAGATGTTTCTATCCGTATCATTACAGACCATATCCGTTCAGCAACATTTATGATCTCTGATGGTATTATGCCATCCAATGAAGGCCGTGGCTACGTGCTCCGTCGTTTGATCAGACGTGCGGCAAGACATGGAAGACTTCTTGGTATTGAAGGCAAGTTCCTTGCAAAACTCAGTGAAACAGTCATTGAGACATCCAAGGACGGTTATCCGGAACTGGAAGAGAAGAAGGAATTTATTTTTAATGTACTGACACAGGAAGAAGATAAATTCAACAAGACTATCGATCAGGGTCTCAGTATTCTGAATGAGATGGAAGAGAAACTGTCAGCTGAAGGCAAGAAGGTACTTGACGGTGCAGATGCATTCAAGCTTTATGATACTTATGGTTTTCCAATGGATCTGACAAAGGAGATCCTTGAGGAAAAGGGTTATGATATTGATGAAGAAGGCTTTACTGTATGTATGCAGGAGCAGCGTCAGAAAGCAAGAGATGCCCGTAAGGTATCCAATTACATGGGTAAGGATGCCACTGTTTATGATGAAATCGATCCTTCAGTGACAAGCGTGTTTGTGGGTTATGAGAAGACAGAGTGTGAATCCCCAATTACTGTTCTGACAACAGAGACAGAATTGACAGATGCCCTGACAGACGGTCAGACAGGTACGATCATTACACAAGAGACACCTTTCTATGCGACAAGCGGTGGACAGATGGCAGATACAGGTGTGATCACAGGTCCTGAAGGTACATTTGAGGTTAAGGATGTCGTTAAACTTCTGGGCGGCAAGATTGGCCATATCGGTGTTGTAACAAGCGGTATGTTCAAGAAGGGCGATGTTGTGAAGCTTGCCATCAACAAAGAGCAGCGAAGCGACACAGCCAAGAACCACAGTGCAACTCATTTGCTGCAGAAGGCACTGAGAATTGTCCTCGGTTCTCATGTAGAGCAGGCAGGTTCCTTTAACAATCAGGACAAACTGCGTTTTGACTTTACACATTTCTCAGCACTGACACAGGAAGAACTGGACAGAGTTGAAGCTATCGTGAACGAAGAAATCGCCAAGGGTCTTCCTGTTCTGACAAAGGTTATGAACATTGAAGATGCCAAGAAGACAGGTGCTATGGCACTTTTTGGTGAGAAATACAGTGATGATGTCCGTGTTGTATCCATGGGTGACTTCTCTAAAGAGCTTTGCGGCGGTACACACACAGATAATACAGCTTCTATTGCTGCCTTCAAGATCATTTCCGAGACAGGTGTCGCAGCAGGTGTACGTCGTATTGAAGCCCTGACAGGCAACGGCGTATTTAAGTATTACAAGGAAGTTGAAAAGGAACTTCATGAAGCTGCCAAGGCTGCAAAATGTGATCCTGCTCAGCTTGTAAAACGTATTGAGGGTCTGCACGAAGAAATCAAGACATTAACAGCGGAGAATAATCAGCTGAAGAATAAGATGGCGAAGGATGCCATGGGCGATGTCATGAATCAGGTGAAGGATGTGAATGGTGTTTCCTTCCTGCCTGTACATGTCAAAGATATTGATATGCAGGAACTGATGAATCTGGGCGATCAGCTGAAGGCTAAACTTGGTGACGGTGTTATTCTTCTGGCATCTGAAAACGGCGGCAAAGTAAGCCTTCTTGCTATGGCAACAGACGGTGCCATGAAGAAGGGCGCACATGCCGGCAATCTGATCAAAGCAGTGGCTAAGCTTGTTGGCGGCGGCGGCGGTGGCCGTCCGAATATGGCTCAGGCAGGCGGCAAGAATCCTGCCGGTATTAATCAGGCACTGGAGGCTGGTGCAGAAGAACTTGCAAAACAGCTTCATTAATGGCCTATGAAAGAAGTTAAGAAATTACTTGTTGTTCTTGTAGCGGCAGTGTTTTTTATCGGACTTTTCGTTCTCTGTGATAAGTATTCAGAGAACGTGAAGGCTGATTATGCGTCACAGATCAACCCATCGATTGTGAATCAGGGCAGCAGCGGTACAGGCAGTAAGGGGCAGACAGTGGATGCCGGCCAGCTGTCTGTGGAGAAAATGGTTCAGAATATGGTGACAAAGGATTATTCAGCGTCAGTGACTCTTGCAGCAGCAGGAGATATTCTCTGTCAGCAGTCTGTACTTGAGAAGGCCTATAACAGTGATTCGGAAAAATTCGATTTTTCGGATGATTTTCAGTATGTGAAGGACTTATTCCTGACATCCGATTATGCGGTTGCCACGCTGAAGACAACACTGGCTGGCAAGTATAACGGCAGTTCTGATGAATATTATGGTTATACCACGGAGGACAGCAATTACAATTCTCCGGAGGTGCTGGCGGATAATTTGAAGTCTGCCGGAATTTCTCTGGTGAACATTGCAACGAATCATGCACTGGATAGTGATGCCGCAGGCCTTGTTTCAACTATTGGCTATCTTGATCAGGCTGGTCTGGTGCATGTGGGTGCCGCAGCGACTGCTGACGGCAGTACAGATTATACACAGAATATCGGCGGCGTTAATATAGGTTTTATTGGATATACCAATTCCTCCAATGGTTATTCGTTGGATTCTGATGCAGAATGTGTGCTGAATACATTGAATGATTATGATGCGCAGTCTATAGAGACATTATGTAATCGTGTATCCGCAATGAAAGATGAGACGGATCTTGTGGTTGTGATGCTGAATTTCGGAAGTGTCGAATCAGACAGCATTGAAACAGATCAGCAGGCACTGGCTCAGAAGCTCTGTGATGCCGGTGCAGACCTGATTCTTGGTACAGGTTCAAGAGTGATGAAGCCTGTGGAGAAGCTTTCTTCTGAAGATGAGACGGGTCAAAGCACAAGAAGCTGTCTGGTGCTTTATGGTATGGGGGCACTCCTTTCCGGAGAGACATATGCTTCCAGCGAGAAGGATACAGATATCAGTGCAGTTTTTGATTTTAACATCGCTCGGAATGATTTTGGGGAAACGGCGATTCAGAGTTTTACTGTAACACCTGTTTATCTCAACTGGTATAATGACGCGATTCAGCCGATACCTGTCTGCGAAGCCAAGGATACGGATAAATATACAGAAATATTGGATGACAATGCCATGGATAGAATCAACAGTGCTTATGAAGGAACGATTACCCATCTGCTGGATGGCAGCGGTCTGACAAGTACCTACGAGAATTATGCCTATCATGTCAGCTTACAGTAAGTATATCTGTTAGTTTTGAGCAATTGAATTTGAATAACACTTTAAAGATGCAATAGAAGAAGACGATGAAGTCTTTGGATATTGCATCTTTTTGCGTTTAGGTGCGCAATCGTGTGAAAAGCTTTTGATTTTCTATATATTGACAATCAATTAACATCATTGTATTGATTTATATTCAATTTGTATCATTATAAATTTAAATTTGTTATTTTAAAAACGAAATATTAAGAATTTAAATGGAAAATAATAACAAAAAAATTTTTATAAACTAAAAAATTTTGTTAAAAACGAGTTGCAATTTGTTTAAAATATGATAAAATGAAAGTATAGTTTTTGACATATTATGAAAATTGACGAAATAACCATCAATAGAGCAACAGGAAAGTTGAGGATTAAGGATGTATAGTTTCTTTGTAAATGGATGTCAGGTTTCGACATCAAAAAAACAATCTCTTTTGCGCTTCCTGCGGGATGAAATGCACCTGACGTCTGTCAAGGACGGATGCAGTCAGGGGGCCTGCGGTGCATGTACAGTGCTTATTGACGGAGAGACCTGTAAGGCCTGTGTGCTGCAGACAGATCGACTGGAGGGTCGATCGATCATCACTGTAGATGGTCTCAGTAAATGGGAATCAGAGGTTTACACGTATGCTTATGGTGAGGCCGGAGCTGTTCAGTGCGGTTTCTGTATTCCGGGTATGATCATGTGTACCAAGGGACTTTTGGACCGCAATCCGGATCCGACGGAAGAGGAGATTAAATATGCGCTTCGCAATAACTATTGCCGCTGTACCGGCTATGTGAAGATTATTGCCGCGGTAAAGCTGGCGGCAAAGATCATGCGTGCCGGTAAGATTCCGGCGGCAGGTGCGGATGACTGGCTGCTTGGTTCAAGGGTACACAGACTGGACGTGGAGGAGAAGGTGCTGGGTTACGGCAAATATCCGGATGATTACTATCTGGATGGCATGTGTTATGGTACGGCGCTCAGAAGTAAGTATCCGAGAGCAAGAGTTTTGTCGATTGATACAACAGCGGCGAAGTCTCTGCCGGGGGTTATTGATGTTTTTACGGCAGCAGATATCCCAGGAGAGAATAAGATCGGCCATTTGAAGCACGATCAGTATACAATGATCCCGGTAGGCGGATTGACGCATTATCTGGGAGATGCCATTGCACTTGTGGCGGCGGAGGATATGGAGACGGCAGAGAAGGCAAAGAAGCTCATTAAGGTTGAATATGAGGTACTGCCGGCTGTACATAATATTCAGGAAGCGGCTGCGGAAGGTGCACCTCTTGTATTTGATGAAGAGACAACCAATGTTCAGGCTTATAAACATGTCAGCAGAGGCAATGCAGATGAAGCCATCAGTAAGGCGGCGCATGTGATTTCTCATCATTTTGAGACACCATGGACGGAACATGCTTTTCTGGAACCGGAATGTGCAGTGGCTTATATTGATGATGACGGGGATGTCATGATCATTTCTACAGACCAGTCTGCTTATTGCACATTCCATGAAAGCAGTCTGATGCTTGGCACAGACAAGGTGAAGTGTCAGAATGCCCTTGTGGGCGGCGGCTTCGGCGGCAAGGAAGACATGACAGTTCAGCATCTTGCTGCACTGATTACTTATCTGACGAGACGTCCGGTCAAAGTCCGTCTGACAAGAGCAGAATCTCTGCTGATCCATCCGAAACGTCATCATTTTGAGATGGATTTTACCATGGGTTGTGATGAAGAAGGCCATATTATGGGAGTCAAGGCGAAAGTGGCTTCTGATACAGGTGCTTTTGCATCCCTTGGCGGGCCGGTACTGGAACGTGCCTGTACCCATGCAGCAGGTCCATACGCCTATGAGAATTTTGAGATCGAGGGAAGAGCTTATTATACCAATAATCCGCCGGCGGGCGCCTTCAGAGGCTTTGGTGTGACTCAGACGTGCTTTGCCACAGAGACACTGCTGAATATGATGGCAGATGAGATTGGTATTACACCTTGGGAGATCCGTTACCGCAATGCCATTCGTCCGGGAGGTGTTCTTCCGAATGGGCAGATCGTAGATGAATCCACAGGTCTTGTAGAGACACTGGAGGCTGTGAAGGAAGAATATGAAGCCGCGCTGGCTGCAGGCAAACCGGTGGGTATCGCCTGTGCGATGAAGAATGCCGGTGTCGGTGTTGGTATTCCTGACTGGGGTCGTGTGAAGCTGATTGTTGAGGAGGATGCAAAGCTTCATATTTATTCCGGAGCCTCCTGTATCGGTCAGGGACTTGGAACAGTGCTTGTGCAGATGACTGTGACGAATACAGATCTTAAGAGAGATGATATTGTTTATGAGCGAAGCAATACATGGATCGCACCGGATTCAGGAACGACATCCGGTTCAAGACAGACTATGATTACCGGTGAAGCCTGCAGGAGAGCCTGTGAGAAGCTCATGGAAGCAAAGGGCAGCGATAAGTCATTAAAGGATTTGATCGGTCAGGAATTCTATGGGGATTATCTTGCAAAGACAGATCCGCTGGGGGCAGATGTGCCGAATCCTGTTTCACATGTTGCCTATGGTTATGCTACGCAGGTTTGCATTCTTAATGAGAAGACAGGCAAGATCGACCGGATGATTGCAGCTCATGATGTGGGTAAGGCTGTCAATCCATTGTCCTGCGAAGGACAGATTGAAGGCGGTGTGGTGATGTCCATCGGTTATGCGGTGCGTGAAAAATACCCGATCGATGAGAACTGCAAGCCGATTGAAAAATATGGATCCATTGGCCTTATTAGAGCCCATGAGATACCGAAGATCGATGCCATTGTCATTGATAAGCCGGGGTTAAATGTTGCCTGCGGTGCTATCGGTATCGGTGAGATCACATCCATACCGACTGCGCCAGCTATCACAGATGCGTATTACCGTTATGACGGCAGCAGACGTTATGTTCTGCCGATTGACAATACCCCTTATGAGAGGAAGGAATAAATATGGCTGTTAAGAAGAAATTTCCTTATCGTTCAGCATTGGTGGCCTGTAATGGAGGATGTCATGTACAGGAAGGACAGAGCTGTGAAAATGGCTGTATCGGCTGCGGCATATGTGTGTCAGTCTGTCCGTTCCAGGCGATTGTCATCAATGAAAATGGTGTGGCACAAGTAGATGAAGCAAAATGTGTTGCCTGCGGCAAATGCGTGCGTGAATGTCCGAAACAGGTGATCCATATCCATGAATGTGCCAATTATATTGTGGTTCGTTGTTCTAACCGACAGAATGGCAAAGAAGCCAGACAGGTCTGCTTGGCCAGCTGTATCGGCTGCGGTATCTGTGAGAAGACCTGCACAGCTGGTGCTATCAAGGTAACAGAGCACTGTGCAGTGATTGATGAATCTGTCTGTCTCAGCTGTGGCATGTGCGTGGTTAAGTGTCCGCGTCACGTTCTGACAGATTTAAGAGGAATTATCTGTTAGAATCGCATAGTGGGCGGCAAAAGCACAGATGAAGCGCATATGATGAGGTTTGTTGGTCGGTGTCGGCGCTGTCCATGAAAAAAGACGGATAGAGTGATAAAAAATAGTTGACGAATTAAAAATTTATGGTATAATGCTTTTAGTGCTATGAATATACCCACAGTTGTATCAGCACAATACACAACTGGAGGGAGGTAAGGTGTGAGCTATGTCGAATGTAATCGTTAAAGAAAACGAAACTTTAGATAGTGCTTTACGCAGATTTAAAAGAAACTGCGCTAAAGCCGGTATCCAGCAGGAAATTCGCAAAAGAGAGCATTACGAAAAACCAAGCGTAAGACGTAAGAAGAAATCAGAGGCAGCTAGAAAACGTAAGTATAAATAAGCTGTAGTTCTCGTATTGCAGTATGAAAGAATCAAAGGGTTGTTTCCGTTTAGGAAGCAACCCTTTTTTCGTAAAAGTTCTGCAGATATGGCACGTGTACATCGTTTTCGAAGGGATTGTAACCGACAATGAATTAAGAGGGAAAGTTATGGAAAGAGCATTTGCTATGTTGGCTGAACTTCTGCAGCAGGAGCAGTTTGAGCTGCTTATATCGGAAGAGGATCAGACGGATCACAGTGTAGAGACGGATATTCGCCTTGTCTATTTGATGAATGATGCAGTGGAAAGTTTTCTTGTTTTTAAAGAAGCGAAAATGACTGGTAAGTATCTGAGAGACTATGAGGGTATGCTGGACGCGACACTCAGCAAAGAGGAAGAAACGTATATTCTGACTGTATGGCAGGATGATCAGGCACTGACAATCTTTTTTAAGCAGTTGGAACTGGAAGTTCATCTTTATGAATATGGCGAGGTTGCGCATTTCTGGGTACCGGGATATGAATATCTGCGTCTTTTGGAGTATCAGATTGCCATTTTGCGGGACAAATATGATTACCTTGGAGAAAATTACTGCACGGATATTGAAAAGAAACTGGCTCAGTTGGCGGATTTTCCGCCTTTAAATGATACATGTTATCCTGCGGTGCCGGAGAAATATCTGGTACCGAGAGTCAATGGGTGGAGGCCAACAAAGGCGGCAATTGATGTGATGATTGAATTGGCTGGAGAAATCAATGATCGAAGCATGATCAGAAATTTGAAACTATACAGGAAGTGTCATGGAAGGTGGATGACACGGAAGATTGCCGGAATGCTGTGTCAGACAATACATCAGCAGTTGATTGTTCTGATTTCCGAAAAAATGCAGGAGGGAACCAGACATTACTCAAAACGTATTTTTGATGAAAAAATTGAAGATGAGTTTAATTGTCGATTAAAAAAGGCAGTGAGGCGGCAGCAGAAATTGATTGCTAGCGGTATCAGAGCCCTGGTGTACCGGGAAGAACCATTTACGACAGCAAAGGACAGTCTGGAATTTCATGTTTACCTTATGATTGATGAAAAGTGCAGAAAAAACAGGAAGGTTCGAATTGAAGAAGTCAGATGAAGGTGCACTTACTATTACGACAATCAGTGGTGCTTTATACATGGATTATAAGAATGACATTTCATTTTTGATAGACAGCACATTGAATTTATATGAGCATCAGTCAACGTGGAATCCGAATATGCCGCTTCGTGGATTGGGATATTTTGCGCGATTATATGAAGACTATGTCCGATTGAATGAACTGAATATTTATTCTGAGACGCGTCTTAAACTGCCAAAACCTCAGTATTTTGTCTTTTACAATGGTACAAAGGCTGAACCTGACAGACAGATTCTAAAATTAAGCGATTCATTTAATCGCTTCATGATTATGCCATTTTTGTGGATACGGTCAGAAGATATATTGATCAGGGGTACATAACCAGACGAGCTGTCGATATGGCTGTTGAAGAGTGCATTGCTAATGATATTCTCAGAGAATTTTTGGTTCGCAACAAAACAGGAGTGATGAGAAAGCTGTTTGGTAAGGAAGATTGGGAACGTTATAAGCAACGGGAAATGAAAGTGTTGGCTGAAGAAACAGTGCGGCGGGTAGCCGAGGAGACAGATTTGATTTTTTGGATAAGCTTGGAGTAGTGCCGGAAGACCTCAGAATAATAATAGAGAAGCAGAAGAATTCTGAGATACTCAGGAAGTGGAGCAAGTTGGCAGAGAGAGCAGAGTCAATTGAGGAATTTCAGAGGGAGCAGAAGAACATTATATAGAAGTGGTATGTGAGAATAATAAGTCCCTTTAACCGGGTGATAATAAACTATATCTGGTTAAAGGGATTTTCGCATTATAAGAGCAGGTGATTTTTGAGTTTTTTTCTGAGTTCGCCTTTTTTTCGGATAGACAATGGATAGCGGCTGTCATCACACATAATAATAACACTATCTTTGTAGTCAATTTCTTTAATATTCATTAGATTGACAATGGTTGATCGATGGCAGCGGAAGAAGTGTTCGTTTAATTCTTTTTCCAGTGTGTTGAGCTGTTCGGGAAATTCAAGCAGCCTGTTTTTGCCGTGGAGAATAATTTTGTGGGTTGTATTAGATGTTTCAAAGGCAATGATTTCAGAATGGGGCACGGAAATTTGTTTACCATCTGGCATAGTTGCTGTGAAGATAGAGATATTATGTTGTGAGGAATGTGTATGTTTTTCATAGGCATTCAGAATGCATTCATGAATTTTGTTTTTCATCGTATCGATATTATCTTTAACAATAAAGTCTAAAGCTTCCACTTTGTACTGATAGGTATAATAGCTCAGTTCAATATGCGATGTGACAAAGACAATGAAACATCTGGGCTCAATTTTTCGAATATTCTGTGCAAGCAGAAATCCATTTGTTTCAGGTGTGTTCAGGTCGATATCGAGAAAATATAATCCGCAATTGGAAGAATGTTGGGCTGCGGACAGAATGATAGCAGGATCATCGGTGACGGTTGTAATTTGCATATCTAGTTGTTCAAATGCAATAAAATTATCAATTTGAGATTTTAAGTAATTACGTTGCTTTTCATTATCTTCACATATATAAATATCAATCATAGAATCCAATTCCTTTCATTCAGTTGCTGGATAGGTCTGTATTGACAGATATCATAGTACAGTAATTTCTATTCAGAGATTACTGTAAATTTTAGAAACAGTAGTTGCTAAAGATATTATAGCGTAAATTGATGACAGCGAGAACAAAAAAGAGCAATTGATAAAAAATCTTTCGTAAACGTAAAAAGAAAAACGTTCAGGAAATTAAAAGTTGCTTTTAGGATTAATTCTGACGGTATCAGTGATTATGCAATATAATACAGCTATACGAAAGATTAGGGAGGACACACAATGTTAGAGAAAATTTCAATGAAAATGACTGATTTATGTGGAAAAAATATGAATTTAACGGAGACAGAACGCTTGACAATGTTTTTTGGTTTTGAGAATATGAATCATCAGATATTTTTATATAGTGTGATTGGTATGTCAGCATTTTGCTTGGGAATATTCGGATGGACACTACTATTTACAGTGGTATTTTCGATTTTCAGGTTATATGCAGGAGGCTGTCATTTAAAAATAAGTGCGGGATGTACTTTTGTAACCACTTTGTTGATGATTGGCGGGACTGAAATAGCGTTGAAAATGGAGGGCTCCTTATTGGTCATGAATATCCTGTTTATCGTTAGTTTTATGCTGGTTCTTATACTGGCACCAAGGAGGACAGAAAATTATCCGGTAAGTGAAAGAGAATATATGAAGTTAAAGAAAGAATCTGCAGGGATAGTTATTGGATGTTGGGTATTAGCAATCATTTCTCCAGATGTTTTTGGAAAAATGATTGCAATGGCGGTGTTAACAGAGGCTGTAACATTAATACCGAAATCTCATGCATAGATATGAAGAATTTGCATAAATGTATGATCCTGTGTACGTGTATCCAGAAACAGGTTATCGTGGTGACTGATAATTTGGGCAACATTGTATAAGCCAATGCCGCGACTGCTGCCTTTTGTAGAGGTACCTGCCTGAGAAAGTGATGCTAATTGCAGATGATAATCAATAAAACTGTTTGTGATGAAAAAGACAGTTTCTTTTTCATCTTTGATAATGACAAAGCTAAGTTTTGGGGCATCTGTTTCCAGTGCAGCTTCGATAGCATTGTCAAGGAAGATACCGAGCATACGGACAAGATCAATGATATCGGTATTAATCTGCTCAATAGGCTGATCGATTTCAATTGAAACATCAATACCCATTTCCTGAGCATAGATAATCTTAGCAGTAATCATGCTTTTTAATTCGACAATATGCAGGTTGGCCAGACGTGTGATATGGTAATTCTGTGGTTCCAATTGCTTTGTCAAGGGAAGAATATTTTGGATAAAATAGGACGAGAGACCATCCATATCACGGGTATCAATATATTCATAGAGTGTTAGGAGAATATTGGAATAGTCATGTTTAAAAGAACGCAGACTATTATAAAGAGATTCAACCTGAGCGGTATATTGCTGAAGTGTTTGAAACGATTCTTGTTTCATTTGCATTTCAGCTTCTTTTTTGTATATCTGTATAGCTCGTATTACTGCCCACAGAGAAATAAAGAAATAGGCGCAAAAAATAAAAGTGTTGAAATAAATCACTTTCGGTGAATAACCAACCTGTTGTCCTTCTGCTATATTGATGACAAACAGTAAAAGGGTGAGTATTAATTGCAGGCAGATTAAGAAAACCGTTCCCGTTGGGAGCTTAATTATATTCAATCGTTGGTAAATGTGATTAAATACATGAAGTAAAAATTTACATATAAAGTAATCTGATATGATTGTGAATCCAATCAGCGCTAAAAAATAATAATGATTTTCTTGAAGCGAAGCAACATCAATATGCCAGAATATCCAGATTAATGTAGTAAGAATATTATCCCATAATACATTGAACAGATAGTCAAGGATTAAAAGTATGATATTTTGAATGCGTTGAGGATTAATTAAAGCAAGATATGTACCCGTTGTAAATAACAGAAGCAGAACGCCTATATTGCCGGTGAAAAAGGAAATAAGGCAGAGATTACAGAAAATGATTAGATAAAGGCATATTTTTTGCAATCTTGAGAGCTTAAAAGGAAGCCAGATAAGTAAGGGAATAAGATAAATAATTGCAGTCAAAAAAAGTGTTATTAATGAATACAGCATTTTAAATTCTCCTAAAAAATAGTTAAAAAATGATAAAGCCATTATAGCGCAAAAAAATCAACAGTCAATCCTTAAAATTTGGTTATGAATGAACGCTGCAAAAATGAACATTATCGTTTGGGATAGGAACGCCTAATACACAAAAATGTCTGTTTAAATCTTCTTTAATGTATTAAGAAAAACATATGTTACTCTAATTATGAAAGGAGTGGTGTAAATTGCACCTATAATGAACATGCAATTGTAGGAAAAGGTTCATGGTTGATGCATAATACAGTTTACGAAAAAGGATATAAATCTTGTAATTTACATATATCAACAGCTAAAACTAGCGTTAGCGGTAAACTGAGTGGCGCTTGGAGCCCGGATAGTGCGGGACCTTATGATTATGCTAATCCATTTTAATCAAGTGGTGTAACCCAAATAAAATTATCAAGATATTGGATTACTTTAAGAATCTAATATCCTGATATATAGATAAAGAGTTTAATATGAAATGGATTATCGGAGGAGTTGAAAAATTGATGAGATCTTCAAAAAATCAAAAAACAAAGATTGCAGCTGTAATTTTATGTATGAGTATTTTGCTGTCAGCGTGTTCAACAGAAAATATGATTCGGCTCTTATCTGCAGATAAGAATATAAAGGATACCAGTGATGATACTAGCGGTCAACAGATGACTTATACAGAAGATGACAGCACACATCATCAAATAGGAGACTCTTTTGAAGTGGCAGCACCCACACAGGATGACCAGAATAATATTGGTTATATATGTACAGTAGAAAGTGTCCAATATTATTCTAGTGTGGCTGATGAAGAAATTGACCAGACAAAATTAGAAGATAGTGTGGAGTACTATACCGATGAAGAGCCTCAGACGGTTGAAAAGAATGAGTATAAGCAATATGGTATAGTTCTGTGTAAAATGAAGCTTAAAAATATTAATATGCCGGAAGACTATAATATTACAGAATGTGCTTTTATGAGTGTGGATGAGAATAAAAATGTACATCTGATTTCAATGCCGGTGTATTTCGATGCACAAGAGAAAAATGAAGAAGATGGGAAAGAATATCACTGCGAAATACCGGTTGGCGAAGAGAGGGAAATTGTCGTTGGGTGGCTGGTAAATCTTAATCAATATCCAGCTGATAGTTTGTATGTTCAAGTGCCATATGGTGCAGATGATGAGTGGGTAAATTATGTACAATTGAATTTGCAGACAGAAGGGAAACAGGAATGAAAAATGTTTTGAAATTAGAAATGGAAAAGGCATTGAAGAACAGAATGTTTTTACTGTCATTAATTATTGGAATAATTCCAGCTGTTATGAGTGCGATGTATAATATTTTAAATACAATGCAAAGCATATCAAGTTTGAAAGAAATATATGATACACCGAGTTACTATATAGAAGGGTTTTCACTGATGAATAGCTGGATGGGAGGCGAAGCTTATTCGCTTGGATCAGCCATATTTTTTTATATATGCCCTTTGATTGTGGCGCTGCCCTATGGCTGGTCCTATTGTGAAGAAAAAAGAAGAGGTTATCGTCAATTGGTGATTACCAAATGCGGAAGAAGAGCTTATGTTGCTGCGAAATATATGGCCGTATTTTGTACGGGGGGGCTTGCAATGATTATTCCGCTATTATTGAATTTGTTGTTGACCGCACTTTTTATACCGATGATACGTCCATTCCCTTCGTTTATAGATATGTATGGTGTGACAAGTTATGATTTGATGTCGGAATTGTACTTTAATCATCCGCTTTGGTATATTTTTAGTTATATTTTGCTTGATTTCATTTTTGACGGTTTGATTGCATGTTTGGCATTTGTATTTTCTGCATTTGTGAAATATAAAGTATTATCTGTTATATTACCGATGTTTGTATGCCTGGGTATAAATTATATCGAGAATTTTATATATACAGATCCTTCTGGACATTTGTATCATGAATTATCACCATTGTATTTTCTGCGTGCGGTCAGTACAGTATATCCTGCAAGTTGGAATATTATTTTGACAGAAGGGTGTATATTGCTGTTTGTGTTATGTGTGATGGGCGTAAAGGAGGCTCATTGTGAGATTTATTAATTGTCTGCGAAAAAGTATATGTCTGGATTTGAAAAATGGATTTTTTAGAAGGTGGATAGTACTTGCAGCACCTGTTATTTTTGGGACTGTTTCTTTTGAAAATTTTTGGAGACATATACAATTGTTAGTTCGGGATAACCAGATGAAAATATCGGAAATAACTTTTGGAGATTGCTGGATGTATGTATATGGTGGAATGAAAGTCTATATGCAGCACAATGATAAATTCAGTTTTCCAGTTATTTGGATGTTGCTGTTTATGCTTGGAATGTTTTTGGTATTAAATTATCCATTTAAGGATTTGCAAAGTGTTGGCCAGCAAGTACTAGTGCGAATGGGCGGGCGATTGGAATGGTGGCTTTCTAAGTGTATCTGGAATTTGGTTAGTACTTTTTATTATCATGGAATGATTCTGTTGATATTGATGGGTTTGTGCAGGATAAATGGAATTTCAATTGCATTGAAAGTAAATTTGACGTTATTGTGTCAGCTGTTTGATATTGCAGGTTTAGAATGTTTTCTGGATAATACGAGTTTTACAGTCATTTGGTTGCTGCTTCCGGTGTGTATGGCAGCGGCACTGTCATTATTGCAAATGATGATGGCGTTATATTTGGGGCCGTTGATTTCTTTTCTGATTTCAACAATTATTCTTATTATATCGGCGTATCTGTTTCTTCCATCTATACCAGGAAATTATATGATGGCATTAAGAGCTGGATGGCTGCTGCGAGATGGAATGAAAAGTACAGGCGGGTATATCATGGTGTTTGGCATAGTTGTAATAGCAAGTGTGCTTGGTTATATTAAATTCAAAAAACACTATGACATTGTGGGCGGTGAAAATAATTAAACGTTTATAGGATAACGGGAGATGAGAAAAATGCGAATAGAATTGAATGATGTTACAAAATCAATAGGCGGACAAATGATTTTGAATCATATTACTTTGTCAATGACATCAGGAAAGGTGTATGGGTTTCAGGGAATTAATGGCTCTGGAAAGACGATGCTGATGCGTGCAATTATTGGGTTGATTCATTTGAATGAAGGTGATGTGAAGATTGATGGAAAGAAATTGGGAAAAGATATAGAATTTCCGGAAAGTGTTGGCTTTTTGCTTGAGAATCCCACTTTTTTGGACAGATATTCCGGGAAGGATAATTTAAAATTATTGGCAGATATTCGTGGAAAGGCGGAAGAAAGCCGAATTAATGAAGTGCTGCGTATTGTAGGATTGGATGTACAGGAAAAAAAGAAATATAAAAAATATTCTCTTGGTATGAAGCAGCGATTAGGTATTGCGGCGGCTATATTAGAAATGCCGGATTTGATTATTTTGGATGAGCCTGCGAATGCATTGGATATGTCAGGTGTCGAAATGTTGAAAAAAATTATTCAGATGGAAAGAGAAAGAGGGGCATTGGTTATTCTTTCGTGTCATGATGCAGTCTTGTTACAGGAAATGTCAGATGTGATTTTTGAAATTGAACAGGGAAAAATTCTGTCTGTAAAGGAGAAAAAGATGGAGGCAGGAAATGATAAAAAAGAATACTAAAATGAAATGGGCGGTTCTAATTTTTCTTGTTTTGATCGCAAGTTTGCTGACATGGAGAATTTATTATGTGAATCAGAATGTTCCAAAAGTACAGACAGAGTATTATGATGAAAATGATAGTGTGTCTATGGACAGGGGAACAGGGGATGAGACGGATACGAAACTAAAAAATTATATTGTAAAGGTAGAATCTACACAGTTGATGGATAAAGATGAATTTGATAAAAAATATAAATATACATCAGCAGAAGAGACGAACGAGAAAAATGATGCGTATTATCTTGTTACGGTAAATATCGAAAACAAAAATAAAGAAGATGATAATTCATTTGGCGTTAGTTTGTATTCGGTTTTATTGCTGAAAGAAAATGGGTATATCATATTGGATGAGGATGCATTTAAAGCGGTAAATCCTGAAATGCCTGGAACTTCATTTGCATTAAGAGGCAGCAGTAACATGACAATGACCTTTGTATATGGTTTGAATGAAGAAAATGGGACGAAGGTAAAAGATGGAAAAGTGGAATACCTGAAAGGATTGATGGTAACAGAAACACCTGTCAGAAAAATAATCAGATTAGAATAACAATGGTATGTTTAACAGATGTCTGCATAAACTGATGTGAGGAGAATGTGGAGGCGGCAAATTTTGAAACAGCACAAGAAGTTTGTTCAAAATCAGGTTCAGACACATTTTTCTCAAAAAGAGAAGAAGAAATATCCTTTCTTAAAGATAGCTCTGGCAACTTTTCTCCAGGTGCCGGATGAAACATTGGCGGCGCTGCCTGTTTTCTATGGTGTGGGACGACATCGGCTTCGGGTGGAGAATTATTCATCTGTACAGAGTTATCAAGAGGAAAAGATTGTACTGCTTTGCCCGAAGATGTCTGTGACGATTGTCGGAAAAGCGCTTCAGATTATCTGTTTGAATGAGGATGAGGTGATGATAGAGGGCTACATAGAGCATATAGAATATCGCTGAAAAAACAGTATAAAGTAAGGATATTGATGATGACAGCAAATATAAAGGAGGCGCATCATGTCCGTCGTGTCAAATCAGGTGCGGTGTCTTGTGACAGGTGAAGAAACCCTGCGTTTTGTGAATCTCTGTCGGAATAACGGCATTGAGTTGCGGCATTTGGTTCGGAGAGAAAATGCCATACAGATGGAAATAGATGCAGAGAATTTTAAAAAGCTGAGACCATTGGTTCGGAAAACACATGTTAAAATACATATTCTGAATCGGCATGGGCCGGCTTTTTTCTTTTACAGACATAAGCGGCGATGGTGGTTTTTGTTGGGAATGACGGTTTTTGCCGGCATGATCTATATATTGTCTCTCTTTGTCTGGCAAATTGATATTGACGGTAACCGCAAATATACGGATGCCTTGATTTTACAGGCATTGGCGCAGATGGATGTGAAGACCGGATGCCGAAAATCAGAGATTGATCTTCCGGAAATTGAAGAAGAATTAAGGATTATGTACAATGAAATTACCTGGGTGTCGGCCAGTATCGCGGGAACAAAACTGCAGATTGAACTGAGGGAAGGTGATTTGAAAATATCCGAAAGTTCAGGAGGCGGGCAGACCGGAAATGTGAAGCGTGTTGAGAATCGAGAGAATAACCCCAAAACGCAGAATGGTGAAAGTGAGACTGATTTGCCGGCAAATTTGGTGGCAGATGAAGATGCGATTATTACCAATTTGGTGGTACGGCGGGGGACAGTTGCAGTCCGCTATGGTGATGAAGTCAAAAAGGGTGATGTATTGATTGAAGGAAAAGTGTATATTTATAATGAAGATGAAACACTGAAAAAAGTGGATTATTTGACCGCGGAAGGAGATGTTTTCGGAAAATATCAAGAATTATATGAGAAACATTATCAGCGAAAACATGAAGTGCGCAGCTATACGGGGAAAAATTATCGAGAACTTGGGGTGGCAATAGTCGGAAAGAGCTTTTGCCTGCCTGTATGGGAGAACATTTTAAAAAAGCAATTGGAGGAGAATACTTTAAGTGAAGTATGGTCCTGGAAGAAGCAGTTCAGGCTGACACCGACTTTTTATTTGCCTTTTGCACTGGAGTATACGGAGTATGTTCCTTATGAAAATGTTGTGGAAGAGTATACCGATGAGGTCATCAAAAAGATGGCGGAAGAGGAATTGCAGAAGTATTTGAATGAATTGGAGAAAAAAGGGGTTCAAATTATCTCGAATAGTGTTACAATATCACTAGATGCTGACGGAGGTCATGTTAAGGGAACACTGATTCTGGATGGGCCGATTGGAAAAGAAGTGCCCATCAGCAGTGAGCATATGGCATCGACGCGGCATAATGAATAGATGGAGGATTATGCGACAGGATGAGTATTACTGAAGAAATCATTGATATCCCTGCGGAACATATCAGAAATGTATTTGGCGAATTTGATCATTATATCAAAAATATCGAACGGGCTTTGAATGTGACCATTATCGCCAGAGGCGGCAGCCTGAAGATTATTGGTGAAGCTGCAAAAACAAAGCGGGCAGTGAATGTACTGAATCAATTGATTCGATTATCTGTCAACGGAGAGGTTATTACAGATCAGAATGTTAATTATACGCTGGCACTGAGTATGGAAGATAAACAGGAGAAAGTGACGGAGCTTTACGATGAACTGATCTGCCATACCATTGGCGGACGGCCGATCAAGCCGAAGACGCATGGACAGAAGAATTATATTCGCAATATCCGTGAGAAAATGATTGTATTTGGTGTAGGTCCCGCCGGCACGGGCAAGACATATCTTGCCATGGCTATGGCTATTACGGCCTTTAGGAATAATGAAGTCAATCGAATCATTTTGACAAGACCGGCTATTGAGGCAGGTGAGAAACTCGGTTTTTTGCCGGGAGATTTGCAGAGTAAGATCGATCCTTACTTGAGACCTTTATATGATGCGCTGTATGAGATCATGGGAGCAGAAAGTTTCCAGAAGAACATGGAAAAGGGATTAATTGAGGTGGCGCCTCTTGCTTATATGAGAGGGCGTACCCTTGATAATTCGTTTATTGTTTTGGATGAGGCGCAGAATACAACACCGGCTCAGATGAAGATGTTCCTGACCCGTATCGGTTTTGGCTCCAAGGTTATTGTGACAGGTGATTTAAGCCAGAAGGATCTGCCAACGGGGCAGCAGTCTGGACTGGATGTGGCACTGAAAGTGTTAGGCGGCATTAATGATATTGGGATTTGTATGCTTTCCAGCCAGGATGTTGTGAGACATCCGCTGGTACAGAAGATTGTCAAGGCTTATGATGATTATGAAGCGAAGCAGAAGCATTTGTCAAAAGACGGTCTGAAGAAAGATGAAGCAGCCGGGGCTAGAACAAAGCGATCATCAGTACGCAGAAAGATAAGCGAACGAGGAGATAAATAGGAGGAGTTTATGACAGTAAATATTGATTATGAAGCAGATAAGAAGCTTGATTTTGACTATGAGAAGATTATCAGGGAGGTCATCAATGGTGCCCTTGATTTTGAAGAATGTCCCTATGAAACAGAAGTAAATGTGGTTTTGACAACGAATGATGAAATTGCAATGATTAACAGAGACTACAGAGATCTGTTCAAACCGACAGATGTGTTGTCATTTCCTATGATTGACTATGTACGGCCGGGGGATTTTTCAGTATTGGAGGAGGGATTGACAGAAGATTTCTTCAACCCGGAGAGTGGTGAACTGATATTGGGGGATATTATTTTGTCTGTGGACAAGATTATTGAGCAGGCTGCAAGTTATGGCCATTCCCAGCAGAGGGAATTGGGCTTTCTTGTGGCTCATAGTATGCTGCATTTGTTCGGATATGACCATATGCAGGATGAAGAGCGGGAAGTGATGGAGGAGAAGCAGAGAGACATTTTGAATATGCTGAATCTGAAGCGTTAGTGTATGATCAGCTGGAAAACTCAGAGATTGGTTTTGGGGATAGATAACATGTGTTTGGCTTGGATACAGTGGGGGATTCGACTATGAAAAAGAAGAAATATGGTATGACAGTCGTTTGCATGACAATTGGAATCATGATGATTGCAGTATCTTGTGGTGGAAAGAAGCAAGAATCAACAGATACAGAAGTTCAGACGGCAGTAGTTGTTGAAACTCAGGCTATGAATGCAACAGAAGCTGTCAAAGAAACGGAATCGGCATTGCCTGCCGGTGAAATGTACAGTTATTTGACTGGTGAACCTGTCAGTGAGACAATCGGAAAGCAGCGTCCGTATGCGATTATGATCAATAACATTGAGACCTCGCTTCCGCAATCCGGTGTCAGTCAAGCTGAGATGATTTATGAAGCACAGGTGGAAAGCGGTATTACTAGGCTGATGGCAGTTTTTCAGGATGTGGATAACATTGAGAAAATCGGTTCTATTCGTAGTGCCAGACACTACTATATCGATTTTGCCAATGATAATGATGCCATTTATGTACATTATGGACAATCAAAGTATGCGCTTTCACGTATTGAGGATGATAATATTATGACCATTCATGGTTTGTCTGGCTATGAATCGAAAGTTTTCTATCGCTCATCCGACAGAAAGGCACCACATAATGTCTATACGACAGGCAAAATGCTGGCAGAGGGGCTTGAAGTCACAGGCCTTACCAGAGATTATCCGGAGGGATATACACCGCGACTGCAGTTCAATCATGTCGATACGGAGCTGAAAGATGGAATAAATGCACAAAAAGTGAATATTCCATTTGACTCGGAGCCATATTTCACATATAATACTGAAGATGGTCTTTACTATCGTTATCAATATGGTGAAGCACATATCGACCGGGAGAATGATCAGCAACTTACATTTAAGAATATTATTGTTCAATATGTAAACGAAAAGTCTATTAGTAATCAGGATCACCAGGATATGACGTTGAATGGTTCTGGCAAGGGACTGTATATTACAGATGGCAAAGCTGAAGAGATTACATGGAAAAGAAATGATAATGCAGATAAGACGAAATACTATGATGCATCAGGCAATGAGATTTCCTTGAATCCTGGAAAAACATTCTTCGAGGTCGTATCAGACAGTAAAACTGTCACTTTAGAATGATATAGACAAGAGGTGTATGAATGGGAAGCTCTTCCAAAAGCAAAAACAAAGGCGGCGATATAATTGTGCAGGGGTCGATCCTGGCCGCTGCACAGATCATTGTCCGTCTGATTGGGCTGTTCTACCGTATTCCGCTCCAGCGAATTGCAGGAGATGTTGCGATGGGGTATTACGGCTACGCATATGATATTTATATGTTACTGTTGCTTGTTTCGTCCAATGGTGTGCCGCTGGCAGTCAGCAAGTTGGTGTCAAAGACGCATGCCAAACGGGATTATACCAATGAACACAGAATTATGGTCAGTGCCCTTTTGTGGACACTGGTTGTGGGATCTGTGATCGGCCTTGGTACATTTATTTTTGCGAAACAGATTACAAGTGCTGTATTTGGCCCTGAGATGATTGGGGTGGTGCCGGCACTCAGAGTTCTGGCACCGACAATTTTCCTCTGTTGTGTCATGAGTACTTTCAGAGGTTATTTTCAGGGAATCGGCAGCATGATGCCTACAGCCATTTCACAGATTTTTGAACAGATTTTTAATGCAGTTGTCAGTGTAGCAGCCGCAGCAATCCTTGTATCCCAGGGACCTGCATGGGCCGCCATGGGCGGTACCCTCGGTACCTGTATCGGTGCACTTGCAAGCACGATTTTCCTGATTATTATATATATGTTGTATCGCCCACGGTTTATGCATCGTGTACACAAGGATAAACTGCATCAGCCGGAATCCTATAAGAATATTTATAAAGTGTTAACACTGACGATGGCACCGGTTGTTTTGAGTTCTGTTATTTATCAGGTGAGCGGCATCATTGATTCTTCTTTATATAGTAATATTTTAGCTAAACTTGGCTATGATGCAGAACTGATTTCATCTTTATATGGCGTCTACAGCAGCAAGTATAAGATGCTTGTGAATGTACCGATGGCGATGGCAACAGCACTTGGATTGGCCGTTGTCCCGGGTATTTCATCAGCCATGTTAAGAGGGGACAGAGAAGAAATTCACAGCAAAATAGAGACAACAGTTAAATTCTGTATGATCATTGCAATCCCGGCCTGTGTAGGTTTATCCGTGCTTGGCGGACCGATCATGCAGCTGCTGTTTAATGATTCATCTGCGCTGACAAGACATTTGATTACGATCGGTACACCGTATCTGTTGTTTTATTCTTTGTCGACGGTAACGATTGGTGCACTTCAGGGAATCGACAAAATGAACACACCGATTGTGAATTCAGGTATTGCTCTGGCGATTCATACGGTATTTATTGTAATTCTGCTGAGATTCTGTGATATGAATATTTACGCAATTTTATATAGTAATATTCTATTTGGTTTCCTGATGTGTATTTTTAATCAGGTTGCTTTAAGACGTTATATCGGTTATGAACAGGAAGCAAAACAGACATTTCTGATACCTGCAGCTGCATCGGCGGTGATGGGCGTAGCTACATTTATTGTTTATAAGGGTGTTTATTTTGTTTTACATATCAATGCAATTGCAACATTGCTGGCAATCATTGTCGCAGTGGTTGTTTATGCAGTGGCATTGCTGAAGTTCCATGGTCTGACGGAGGAAGAATTATATTCTTTCCCGAAGGGAACAACACTGAGTGTGTATTTAAAACGTTTTCATTTGATATAAGGAGCCTTGTATGATTTACGATGTATGTATCATCGGAGGAGGCGCTTCCGGACTGGCTGCAGCGATTGCAGCCGGGAGGGAAGGAGCCTCAGTTTTAGTTATTGAAAGAATGGATAAAACCGGCAAGAAGATTCTGGCAACGGGCAATGGCAAGTGTAATCTGACCAATCAGGCCATTCGAAGGGGCTGTATTTCCTCCGGTGTTTACAGATCCGGGCAGGAGGTGTTTCCGCTTCATGTACTGGAGAATTTTGATGCCGGTGATACACTGGCTTTTTTTGAATCCATGGGGCTTTATACAAAAGCGCGAGATGGTTATGTATACCCGATGTCTGAACAGGCCGCATCGGTCCGGGATATATTGTGCTGGGAACTGGCAGAGCAGAAAGTCGATGTGGTAACCGGACAGGAAGTAAAGAAGATCAGAGTTGGCGGTAAAGGTTTGTCGAAGGGCGGTTTTACCGTTTATTCGGTAGACAATGTTTATCAATGCAGAAAACTGATCATGGCCTGTGGCGGCGCATCTGCATCCAAACTTGGCAGCAACGGTTCCGGATACAGACTGGCAGAGTGTCTTGGACATCATGTGTCTGCACCGGTGCCTGCATTATGTGCGCTTCATTGTAAGGAGAAATATTTTAAAGAACTGGCGGGAATTCGTCTTCAGGGCAGGGTAAGACTTCTTACAGGCGGCAAAATGGCTGCGGAGGACAGCGGTGAAATCCAATTGACTGCGTATGGTATTTCAGGAATTCCGGTGTTTCAGGTGAGCCGTTATGCCGCGAAAGCTTTGCAAATGAAAAAAACAGTGACGGCGGTACTTGATTTGATGCCAGCTGTCAGCGACAAAGGACTTCGTGCCAGACTGATGTGGCAGATGCATGCCAGTCCGAAGTGGACAATGCGGATGGTGCTTTCGGGAATGATGAACAGTAAGCTGGCAGCCTGTCTGTTAAAATGCGCTGGCATAGACGGCGGACAGCCATGCTGCAAAGTAGATGATCGTGCACTGGAGCGTTTGATTGCACTGGTGAAACATCACGAAGTGCATATTAACGCGACAAACGATTTTGAACAGTCCCAGGCAACAGCCGGAGGGGTTGATACAAGAGAAATAGATGAGAAGAATATGGCATCAAAAATTGTCAGAGGACTTTATTTTACCGGAGAATTATTGGATGTTGATGGCATCTGCGGAGGATACAATCTGCAGTGGGCTTGGGCAACCGGTATTCTTGCAGGTTCAGATGCCGGAAGGAGCTGCCGTGTTAAAGGTTAATCAGATTAAACTGCCTCTGAACCATTCAAAAAAACAATTAAAAGAGGCGATTGTGCATAAATTGCGTATCAGACCGGAGGAGATGATAGATTACCGGATTCTCAAACAATCAATCGATGCGAGAAAATCCGGAAAAGGCGGGCATGCCGGGGAAGTTCTTTATCAGTATTCTGTGGCAGTGACATTAGCAAATGAAAAGCAGTATCTGAAAAAGCATCATGCCCATAAAGATATACTGCCTTATACACCGGTCATCTATCAGATGCCGGAAAAGGCAACGGACAAACCAGCAAAGCCTCCGGTAATCATCGGCAGCGGACCGGCCGGCCTGTTCTGTGGGCTCATGCTGGCCAGACAGGGATATGATCCGATTATTCTGGAGCGGGGAAGTGAAGTGCACACCCGTATGGAGAAGGTGAATGCCTTCTGGTCGGGCGGTAAGCTTGATAAGGAGTGCAATGTACAGTTTGGTGAGGGCGGTGCCGGTACTTTTTCAGATGGCAAGCTCAATACGCTTGTCAAGGATCCTTTTGGACGACAGAGAAAGGTTATGGAGACTTTTGTAGAGGCGGGAGCACCGGAAGATATCTTATATGTGCAGAAGCCGCATGTGGGGACAGATCTGCTTGTAGGGATTGTTGAAAGACTTCGCAATGAGATACTTTCTCTGGGCGGTCAGGTGCACTTTGATTCAAAAGTGACAGATTTTGTGATAGATGCTCAGAATCATATTAGAGGGGTTATTGTCAATGGTCGTGAGAAAATTGAAGCTGACCAGGTTGTTCTGGCAGTGGGACATAGTGCCAGGGATACCTTTGAGAAACTTTTGGAGAGAAAGATTACCATGGAGCCAAAGCCGTTTGCTGTCGGTGTGCGCGTGGAGCATCCGCAGTCAATGATTAATGCATCCCAGTATGGCAGCGTAGCAGACCAGCTTCCGGCAGCCAGTTACAAATTAACTTACCGGACGGGTAAGGGGCGTCAGGTGTATACATTCTGTATGTGTCCCGGCGGCTATGTGGTGAATGCTTCTTCAGAAGAAGGCATGTGTGCGGTGAATGGTATGAGCAACCGTGGACGTGACGGTGCCAATGCCAACAGTGCGGTGATCGTGGGCGTTTCACCAGAGGATTTCGGCAGTTCGGATATTCTTGCCGGGATGGCTTTTCAGCGAAAATGGGAGAAACTGGCTTATGAAGAAGGTCGGGGACTTGTGCCGGTGCAGCTTTTCGATGATTTCAAAGAAAAAAAAGTCTCAGAGCGTTTTGGAGCGGTGAAGCCCGAACATAAAGGCGGTTATCATTTCGGCAATTTATGGCATTGCCTGCCTACGTTTGTCTGTGAAAGTCTGGTAGAAGGCATTGATGCTTTCGGCAGAAAGATCAAAGGTTATGACAGACCCGATGCTATTCTTTCAGGTGTTGAAACGCGAACATCTTCACCGGTGCGAATACCGAGAGATGAACATTTTGAAAGCAATGTGGGGGGTCTTTACCCATGCGGTGAGGGAGCCGGTTATGCAGGCGGCATTACAAGTGCTGCTATGGATGGCCTGCGTGTAGCGGAAGCTGTAGCAGCGGCTTATGCCGCCGTTAAACAGGCAAAGTAGAAATGTTTGTCAGAAACAGAGAAATAATTGTCTGGGGACAATGACAGAGAGAGAATGGAGGCAGACATGCTGATTACGAATAAACATTACAGACAGAATCTGAAAAACAAAAAGAGAATTGTCATTAAAGTGGGATCGTCCTCGCTTGTGCACCCGGAAACCGGAGAGACAGATCTGCTGAAACTGGAGCAGTTGGTGCGAGTCCTGTGTGATCTGCGCAATCAGGGCAAGGATGTGGTACTTGTTTCATCCGGTGCCATTGGTGTAGGGAGAAAAGCCCTTGGTTTAAACGAGCGTCCGAAGGAACTGGCTCAGAAACAGGCCTGTGCTTCAGTGGGACAGGGAATGCTGATGATGATTTATCAGAAGCTTTTTAATGAATACAGCCATGTGGCTTCCCAGATTCTTATGACGAAACATACTATTGTCAGAGAAAAGAGCCTGCACAATGCCAGAAATACATTTAATGAATTGCTGAGAATGGGAGTTATTCCGATTGTCAATGAGAATGACACCGTTTCAACAGATGAGATTGAGATTGGTGACAATGATACCCTGTCTGCGGTAGTGGCAGCCATTACCGGTGCAGATTTGCTGATTTTGTTGTCGGATATTGATGGCTTGTATACAGATGATCCGTCTCAGAATAAGGATGCGCTTTTTATTGAATGTGTGACGGATATTGATGATTCTCTTTACGAGATTGCCAAAGGAGCCGGCAGCGATTACGGTACCGGCGGCATGAAAACCAAAATTGACGCGGCACGTATTGCCAATGATGCAGGATGTGATATGATTATAGCAAACGGCAAAGATTTTCATGTCATTGACGACATTATGAAAGGACAGGAGAAGGGTACTTTATTCCTGGCTCATAAGAGTGAGAAGTTTAACATTCTGGATTATATAGAACCTGAAAAAATTATCAACGGAGGAGAAGAAGAAATTCATGATTACAGATGCTGATATTAAAAGAATTAATGAATTATACCATAAAAGTAAAAGTGAAGGGCTGACACCGGATGAAAAGCAGGAACAGGTGAAATTAAGAGAGGCTTATATCGAATCTGTCCGTGCCAATATGAGAAGACAGCTGAACAATATTGATGTAAAAAGACCGGATGGAAGTATTGTATCCTTGAAGGAGCAGGCAGCACAGAATCTGGCTAAGAAGAAAAAACATGCCAACTGATATCTGTGAAGCAAAGAGAATGCTGCGAAAGGAAATCCTTTCAAAGAGACGGCATCTTGGCGAAGAAATATGCCAGACATTCGGCAGACAGTTCGCAGAGCGAATCGTCGGTCTGGATGAATATAAAGCGGCAGATACGATTTTATGCTATGCTTCCTGCAAAGGGGAGGCGGACACCTGGAAGCTGATAGAAAAAGCTTTGGAGGACGGCAAAAGAGTAGCATTGCCTAGAGTCACAGGTCCGGCAGAAATGCATTTTTATAAAATTACATCTATGAAGGATGTGGCACCGGGATATTATGATATTCCTGAACCGCTGGAAGACTGTCAGGAGGAAGTATTTGAAGGGTTTCTGGTTGTTCCCGGGACAGCTTTTGACAGACAGATGCACCGGATGGGCTATGGCGGCGGTTTTTATGATGTGTGGCTGAAACGTCATGGCAGTCAGGTGACAGCCTGTGGGCTGGCCTATGATTTTCAGTTAAGGAATGAAATACCTTTTGAAAGGCATGACAGAATGATGAATATAATGATAACACCGGATGAGGTGATACGGAAAGGAGATGCGGCAGATGACAACGATTGAGGAACTTGGCAGAAGGGCCAAACAGGCATCAAGACATATGAACAGAATGGGGACAACACAGAAGAATCAGATTCTGGCCTTGGCAGCACAGGCGCTGGTGGATGAGCAGGAAGAGATTTTGAATGCCAATGCCATGGATATAGAGGCGGCAAGAAAGAAAAATATGCCGGAGCCGATGGTGGATCGCCTGGTTTTATCAGAAAGCCGCATTGCCGGTATGGCAGAGGGACTGACACAGCTGATTGCCCTGGAAGACCCGATTGGTGAAATCATCAGTTCTACCGTTCGTCCAAATGGTCTTGAAATCTGCAAAAAGAGAGTGCCTATCGGCGTCATAGGAATTATTTATGAGTCCAGACCAAATGTGACAGCGGATGCCTTTGGCTTATGTTTTAAGACAAATAATACCGTGATTTTAAAGGGTGGCAGTGATGCCATTCATTCTAATATGGCCATTACAAAAGTATTGAGAAAAGCTATTGCCGCAGGGGGCGGATGTGAAGATGCCCTTCTGTTGGTGGAAGACACAAGCCGTGAAACAGCAAAAGCCATGATGCGCCTGAACCAGTATATTGATGTACTGATTCCAAGGGGCGGTGCAGGATTGATTCGTACCGTTGTGGAGAACAGCACAGTGCCGGTGATTGAAACCGGAACAGGCAATTGTCATGTTTATGTGGATGCTTCTGCGGATATTGACATGGCGGTAAAGATTATTCTGAATGCAAAGACCCAGAGAACAGGTGTCTGCAATGCCTGTGAATCACTGGTGATTCATAAAGACATTATCGGAGAGGCGCTTCCGGCTATTGCAAAGGCTCTGAGAGAGAAGCACTGCGAGCTTCGCGGTGATGAGGCAGCCCTTGAAGTGGTGCCGGATATGAAGAAAGCAACAGAGGAAGACTGGGGAACTGAATACCTGGATCTGATTGCTTCTGTGCGTACCGTTGCTTCTGTGGATGAAGCCATTGAGCATATCAACCGCTACAATACCGGCCATTCTGAGGCCATTGTGACAAAAGATTACGCCAATGCGAGAAAATTCCTGGATGAGGTGGATGCTGCAGCGGTTTACGTCAATGCATCAACCCGTTTTACAGATGGATTTGAATTTGGTTTTGGTGCCGAAATCGGCATCAGCACACAAAAACTTCATGCCAGAGGGCCGATGGGGTTAAAAGAACTGACCACGACGAAGTATGTGATTTACGGGGATGGCCAGATTCGAGAATAAATATCTCAATCTTTGATTGGGATAAACTGGAGGATATGAATGAGCATTAATGATTATACAAAAGCAGAGGGTGTGTCACAGCTGCCTTCTGATGAAACTGAGAAACAGCTGTTTATCATCGAGCAGTTACATGAACAGATGCAGACGGATTATGCCAGAACAGGGAAGAAAAAGACCTATCATGTGGTGACTTTCGGCTGTCAGATGAATGCCAGGGACTCAGAGAAACTGGCGGGCATTCTGGAACGCATCGGTTATGTAGAAACAGATACGGAGGATGCGGATTTTGTCATTTACAATACCTGTACGGTACGTGAAAATGCCAATCTTCGTGTTTACGGCCGCTTGGGACAGATGAAGCGTACTAAGCAGCGACATCCGGATATGCTGATCGCATTGTGCGGCTGCATGATGCAGGAGCCCCTTGTTGTTGACAAGATTCGTAAATCTTACCGTCATGTGGATATTATTTTCGGTACACACAATATCTTTAAATTGGCAGAGCTGATTCAGACACGTTTGAATACCGGCAAAATGGTGGTAGATATCTGGAAAGATACCAATCAGATTGTGGAGGATCTGCCGAATGAACGCAAGTACTCTTTCAAAACAGGTGTCAATATCATGTTTGGCTGCAACAATTTCTGCAGTTATTGTATTGTCCCTTATGTGCGTGGTCGTGAGAGAAGCCGTGAACCGAAGGATATTATCCGTGAGATTGAGCGTGACGTAGCAGATGGCGTGAAGGAAGTCATGCTCCTTGGACAGAATGTCAATTCCTACGGTAAGAATCTGGAAAACCCAATCAGCTTTGCCAAGTTGCTTCAGGAAATCGAGAAGATTGAAGGACTGGAACGTATTCGTTTTATGACTTCTCATCCGAAGGATTTGTCTGATGAACTGATTGCTGTTATGGGGCAGTCAAAGAAAATCTGCCGTCATCTTCATCTGCCGCTGCAGTCAGGCAGCAGTCGTATTCTGAAGTTGATGAACCGTAAATATACCAAAGAATCATATCTTGACCTGGTGGACCGCATCCGTAAAGGCTGCCCGGATATTTCTTTGACAACAGATATTATTGTGGGCTTTCCGGGAGAAACAGAAGAGGATTTCTCAGAGACCATGGATGTGGTGGAGAAAGTTGGATTTGACAGTGCCTTTACTTTCATTTATTCTAAAAGAACAGGCACCCCGGCGGCTTCTATGGAGAATCAGGTGCCGGAAGATGTTGTCAAGGATCGTTTTGATCGTTTGTTAAAGCTCGTACAGCAGAAGGCCTCTGAAGCTTCTGCACGTTTTACTGGCTCCGTACAGAAAGTGCTTGTGGAAGATGTGAATGAGCATGACGAAACCATGGTAACAGGCCGTATGAGCAATAATCTGCTGGTACATTTCAAAGGAACACCGGATTTGATTGGTCAGATAGTGGATGTTCATCTGGAAGAGTGCAAAGGTTTTTATTATATCGGCAATTTGTCAGAATAATAAACAAAATCGTGAAAAAAGAAAAATAATTGGTGGATTTTTACAAAAGAAAAAATAATCATAAAAAATAGTTGTATTTTCCAGATTTTGTGATATGATGAATGAGAAGTTAAGTTTGAAGAGCAAAGGCGTTCTCATTTATTTGAGGACGCCTTTTTACTTTACCGGGGTTCAGGTGCCATTTTTAGCACAGCGGTTAGTCAGAAGTGAGAGATGACGAATACCGTATAGCTCCGGAACAAGCAAATAATATTGAAATGAGGTAGGAACTATGTCAGTAAAAATCAATGTATCAGAGATTTTTGCATCTAACGTATTTGATGATGCGACAATGAAACAGCGTTTACCAAAGAAGATTTATGCTGAATTCAAGAATACACTTCTTGAAGGCAAGGACCTTGAACCACATGTGGCTGAGATTATCGCCCATGAGATGAAAGAGTGGGCCATTGAAAAAGGTGCCACACATTATACACACTGGTTCCAGCCTTTGACCAATATTACGGCTGAGAAGCATGATGCGTTCATTAATCCGCAGAAAGACGGCTCTATTCTTCTTTCTTTCTCAGGAAAAGAGCTGATCAAGGGTGAACCGGATGGTTCTTCATTCCCTTCAGGTGGTATCCGTGCAACATGTGAAGCAAGGGGGTATACAGCATGGGATTGTACATCACCGGCTTTCATTCATGAAGCCCCGGACAGCACACCGGTTCTTTATATTCCGACTATTTTCTGTTCTTACACAGGTGAAGCACTGGATAAGAAGACACCGCTTCTTCGTTCCATGGAAGCACTGAGCACACAGGCTATGCGTATTATCAAACTCTTTGGTGATACAACAGCAACAAAGGTTGTAACAAGTGTCGGACCTGAACAGGAATACTTCCTTGTAGACAAGGATACATATGACAAACGTAAAGACTTGATCTTCACAGGCCGTACATTATTCGGCGCACCTGCTCCTAAGGGTCAGGAACTGGATGATCATTACTTTGGTACAATCAAAGAGAGAGTCCTTGCTTATATGACAGAGTTAAATGAAGAACTCTGGAAATTGGGTATTACAGCAAAGACACAGCATAATGAAGTTGCACCTGCTCAGCATGAACTGGCACCGATTTATGATACAACCAATATTGCCACAGACCACAATCAGCTGATTATGGAAATTATGAAGAAAGTTGCACTTCGCCATAATCTTGTATGCCTGTTACATGAGAAACCATTTGCAGGTATCAATGGTTCCGGTAAACACAATAACTGGTCTATGAGCACAGATACAGGCAAGAATCTGCTGGAGCCTGGTGATACACCACATTCCAACAAGCAGTTCCTTCTTGTATTGGCATCTATCCTGAAAGCTGTTGATGATTATGCACCATTGCTTCGTATGTCCGCAGCAATTCCTGGCAATGACCACAGACTTGGTGCTAATGAAGCACCTCCAGCAATCATCTCCGTATTCCTTGGCGATCAGCTGGAAGATGTATTAAGCCAGTTATGTGAAAAAGGCGAAGCTACAAGAAGTCTGGAAGGCAGCCAGCTTGAAACAGGTGTATCCACTGTACCAAGATTCAGCAAAGATGCTACAGACCGTAACAGAACATCACCATTTGCATTTACAGGCAATAAATTCGAATTCCGTATGGTAGGTTCTTCTGCGTCCATCGCAGACCCTAACATTGTATTAAATACAATTGTTGCAGAGACATTATGTCAGGCAGCAGATATTCTTGAAAAGGCCGATGATTTTGAACTGGCTCTCCATGATCT